>Ga0310696_10001288_pt1 | contig 36569 bp, 29 predicted proteins | sample AusTroGonzalo_MG_4_FD_203885 | JGI IMG/M metagenome (GOLD analysis project Ga0310696, IMG submission 203885) | Bovine rumen microbial communities from tropical cattle in Woodstock, Queensland, Australia - Gonzalo_02 (v2) (version 2) | ecosystem: Host-associated > Mammals > Digestive system >... | reverse complement strand
TTGAAATAACAAATCCAAAAATAAAAAAGCCCGTTTTAATTGCACAAGTTTCGGATACCCATTTAGGCAAAAATATAAAGCCAATCCGCTTAAAAAAACTTTTTGATACTATTAAAACAAATAAGCCGGATATGATTGTTTTTACCGGTGATATTTTTGAAGAACAAAAAAACATGCAACCTTATATTGATTTATTTAAAGAATTAGATGCTCCTTGCGGTAAATATGCGGTAAGCGGCAACCACGAATATTACGGCGGACTTGCGGCAAACAAACAACTTTTTAAACAGGCCGGTTTAACCGACCTTGATAATAAAACAACCGAAACCTGCGGTTTAATATTAAACGGCGTAAGCGATATTCCTGATAATAATTTTCTGGATTCTCTTAAAAAGAATGAAAAGTTTAATATTCTTTTAATGCACCAGCCAAACGATTTTGAAAAACTAGCCCCTAAAATAGATTTAATTTTAAGCGGGCATGCCCATGCAGGGCAAATATGGCCTTTTAGTTATCTTGTTGCCTTACGCTACAAACATTATAGAGGCCTTTATACTATCGGAGAAAGTAATTTGTATGTAAACCAAGGCACTTTTTACTGGGGCCCCCCGATGCGCCTTTTTACAAATAATGAAATTACTTTAATAAAATTAAATGAAAAATAAAATTATATTAACACTTATTTGTTTACTTTTTTTTACGCCGCTTTTTGCGCAAGAAAAACCTGCCAAGAAACATGTTAAAGAAATTACTTTTCAAGATTTATCCTTAAAAGAAAAATTGGCGCAAACTATTTTTATTGCTACCGATATTGATACCGCATCAAGATATAAAAACGCCATTGAAAAGGGCCTTGTTGGCGGTGTTTTGATACAATGGGGCAATTATTCTTTAGAAGAAACAAAAGACCTTATTGATAAAATGCAAGGCTGGGCTAAAAAAAGTCCGCTTGGTTTACCTTTGCTTATTGCTATTGATTATGAAGGCGGAACGGTTTATACTCCTGTTACTTTAGGCTTTCCTTATCTGCCTACAAATATGTTACTTGCTGCGGCAAATAATACTATGGATACAACAACCTTATTTTATATTGTTGCAACAGAGTTAAAAAATGCCGGAGTTAATATCAATTTTGCACCTGTAATAGATGTTAATATTAACCCGTCCAATCCTATTATAGGGGTTAGAAGTTTCGGTTCGGATACTAAAATCGTTTCGGATATGGGCCTTTCCGTTATAACAGGTATGCAAAAAGCAGGAATAATGGCTGTGGCAAAGCACTTCCCCGGACATGGCGAAACTTCGCAAGATTCCCATTATGCAACACCTCATTTTAAAGAAGGTAAAGAAACTTTTGAAAAAATACATTTACCCCCCTTTAAAACAGCAATAGACGGCGGTGTTATGGGAATCATGAGCGCACATATTATTTATGATTTTTTGGATATGCAAAATCCTGCAACTTTCAGCCCTGTAATTATAAATGATTTGCTAAAAAAAGAACTCGGTTTTAAAGGAATAATAATTTCCGACAGCCTTGATATGCAAGGCGCAAGTAAAACAGGTGATATTGCCGCCGCGGCCGCAAAATCGCTTGCAAGCGGTGTGGATATTGTCTTAACCAGCCGCAAAGACCCTGCCGCAACAAATAATGAACTTTTAAAACAAATAAATAAAATTTTACCGCAAAGCCGCGTGGAAGAAGCAGCACAAAAAGTTTTTAACTTAAAAAAGCAACTCGGTCTTTTTGAAGAAAAAGGTCCTGCTATGCCTATAAAATCTTCCCTTGAAGCCTATAATTATTTTGCACAGAAATTATCCAATCAAGGTGTTTCTTTAATAAGAAGCGAACAGAATTTTATTCCTTTTAAAACAGAAAAAGAAAGCCCTAAATTATGCACGGTAGTATTTTCCCCCACGCGCTTTGCGGACCAACTGACCGAATTTACCGCCCCGTTTATTGAAAGAGGCTGGAATGTTAAATATTATAATGCCTCTATGCGCCCGAAAGCCAAAGATATTGAACGTGCAAAAAATTGTATGAAAGATGCTGATTTAGTGGTTGTCGGCTCTTTGCAATGGGCAGATAAACCTTTGGAAAGCCAAAAAAATGCTTTAAAACAATTGCTTAAAATAAACCCTGATATTGTTTTGCTCTCTTTAATGAGCCCTTATGATATAAGAAATTATCCGCAAATAAAAAATGTTATTGCTATGTACGGAATTAGCAAATTTTCTTCTAAAGCAGCGGCGGATATAATTTTGGGCAATATTGAACCTATGGGCAAAGCGCCTGTCAATCTATAATATAGTTTTACTCTTTAAAGGAAACTTTTTGCGTTCTCAAAACCTTCTAAGTCAAAATAGGTAGCAATAGTTTGCGCAATATCTGCGTAAGTATCGCGCCCGCCGATAAATGCACCCAAAACTTTTTTACCAAACATTAAAACAGGCACATTTTCGCGCGTGTGATCGGTCCCTGTGTAAGTGGGGTCGCATCCGTGGTCAGCGGTGATAAAAACAATATCATCATCTTCTAAAACATTTTGTATTTCGGGTAAGCGTTTATCAAAATATTCAAGCCCTGTGGCATAACCTTCAACATCGCGCCTATGTCCCCAGACCATATCAAAATCAACAAAATTTGTAAAAACAAGAGAGCCTTTTTCTGCAGTTTTAATTTCTGCTAAAGTTGTGTTAAAAAGTTCCTCTAGTCCGCTTGCTTTAACTTTTTTTGTTATGCCTTGCCCGGCGTAAATATCGCTGATTTTACCGATACCTATAACCTGCCCGCCGGCATTTTTAATTTTATCTAAAATCGTAGGTGCGGGCGGCTTAACGGAATAATCGTGTCTGTTTTTTGTGCGCGTAAAATTATCAGCAGAAGTGCCGATAAAAGGCCGCGCAATTACGCGCGCAATATTATAAGGTTTAACATATTTAAAAGCAATTTCGCAAAGATTATAAAGTTTGTCTAGACCAAAACTTTCCTCGTGTGCGGCAATTTGAAAAACGCTATCAGCCGAGGTATAGCAAATCGGTTTGCCGGTTTTCATGTGTTCTTCGCCTAACTCTTTAATAATTTCTGTTCCGCTTGCGGCCTTATTGCCAAGTATGCCGGGCAATCCGGCTTCTTTACAAATATTATCAACTAATTCTTTTGGAAAACTTGGATAATCTGGCTTAAAATAACCCCAGTTAAACAGGACAGGCACACCTGCCATTTCCCAATGGCCCGAAGATGTATCTTTGCCGTGGCTCTTTTCGTGCATAAAGCCGTATTTGCTTGGCAAGGTTATTTGTGCACTTTCTTGTTTTTCTGTTTTAAAAGTGCCGTCGCTTGCCTGCGCCGCTCTTTGCAGACCAAGAAAAGTCATATTCGGAATTTTCAAAAAACCGCGTTTTTCCATAATATGTTTTAAGGTGTTTGCACCGGCATCACCAAACTTGGCTGCATCAACTGCGCCACCGATACCAAAAGAGTCCAACATCAAAATTACAACTTTACCTGTTTTCTTCATAAAACATCCCCCATATAACACCATTGTATTAAATTAAATCTGCAAAAACACAAAATATTTGGTATAATTTAATAAGTCAATAATTCAAACCTTTTGAATTAAAGCCGAGGTAGCTCAGTGGTAGAGCACTGGTCTGAAAAACCAGGTGTCGACAGTTCGATCCTGTCCCTCGGCATTTTTTTTGCTTCGGCTTTTGGTCTATTTTTAATTTTTTAGAAATTTCGGATAGCAGCGCCCTTCGGGCGCGGTCCCCTACTATACCTCATTTCTAAAATCGTTTTTTCTTTTTTAAAAGAAAAAACTAATTAAAAATATTTCTAAAATCCTCGTAAAATATTTACTCTGTTTTTACCGATTGTCATTCCCAAATGTCTTAATTGGGAATCTCCACCGCTGATAAGAACACTTTCATAAAAAATGTAGCACAAAAGATTTTTTTGCAAAGCAAAAGCCAAAACATATTTCGCAGGAAGAATAGTAAAAAGAGCATTTGCCTAAAAGTCCATTTTTTGATAAAATAATTATATGCGCCTGTAGCTCAGTTGGTTAGAGCAATCCGCTCATAACGGATGGGTCACAGGTTCAAGTCCTGTCGGGCGCATACTTTTACTCAGTAGAAGATTTAAAAATAAGGCCCGCATAAACGGGCTTTTTTTATAGAGGAATTTATATGGAAAACCAAACCCAAACCAAACAAGCACAAGAAAAAACCCAAAGCGCACTTGAAGAAATTATTAAAAATAAATATCAAGAAGTTAACGCTTTAAAAGAAAGCGGTTTTAATCCTTATCCCGCCCATGTTGAACCGAAACAAAACTGCGCTACGGCAAAAGAAATGCCTGTTGATAGCGAAGTTGTTGTTGCAGGGCGTTTGGTGCAACTGCGTTTGATGGGTAAAGCCTCTTTTGCGCATATTAAAGATTCCTCAGGTAAAATTCAAATTTATGTTCAAAGAGATAGCGTCGGCGAAGAACCCTATACCTTCTTCAAAAAGCATATTGCCGTCGGCGATTTCGTTTTAGTAAGCGGGCATATGTTCTTAACCAAAACAAATGAAAAAACTATTAAAGCCACAAAAATTGAACTTATCTCCAAAGCCGTCAGACCTATGCCGGAAAAGTTCCACGGCTTGCAAGATACCGAAGTCCGCTTTCGCAAACGCCATTTAGATTTAATTGCAAACGAAGAAGTTAAAGATATTTTTGTCAAACGTGCTAAAATAATTTCTTCTATTCGCCGCACACTTGATGAAAAAGGCTATTTGGAAGTGGAAACCCCAATTTTAACGCCGGATTCCGGCGGTGCGGTGGCTCGTCCGTTTCAGACCTTTCATAATGCACTTAAAATGCCGTTAAGGTTGCGTATTGCTTTGGAGTTGTATCACAAGCGTTTAATTGTGGGCGGCTTTGACCGCATTTATGAAATCGGGCATATGTTCCGCAATGAAGGCATTGACACAACCCATAACCCCGAATTTACTATGATGGAACTTTATCAGGCATATGGCGATGTAAACACCATGGCTGATTTGTTTGAAGAAATTTTAGGTAATGCCGCAAAGGCAGTCGGTGTAGAAAAAGTGATGTTCCACGGACAGGAAATCAATTTAGTTCCGCCTTTTAAACGCTTGTATATTCCGCAAGCGTGGAAGGAAACTTTCGGCCACGATATTCACGAAGTATTAGACGGCCGCCAGTTTAGAAGAGAGCCTTTAGCCGCCCTTGCCAAAGAACAAGGTATTTCTTTTTCCGCCGATGATCCGGACAGCAAATTGTTTGACGAATTGTTTGAAACAAAACTCTTGGTAGGTTTCAACTGCCCGGTAATTGCCCTTGATTATCCGACAGCAGTTAGTCCGTTTAGCAAAACCAAACCTGGCGACCCGGAACTGGTGGAACGCTTTGAAGTCTTTGTGTGCGGCAGTGAACTAGGGAATGCTTACTCCGAATTAAATGACCCAGCCGACCAATTGCAACGCTTAAAAGACCAAGCGGTTGCCAAGGCAAAAGCCAAAGGCGAAGATGCCGAAAATGCCGATATTTTAGACGGCGATTACATTGAGGCATTAGAATCCGGTATGCCGCCAACAGGTGGTATGGGTATTGGTATTGACCGCACGATTATGCTACTTACTGGGCAGGATTCTATCCGCGAAATTATTTTCTTTCCTACTTTGAAAAAGCAGGATTAAAAATTGTTTTAACACGAAAAACCCCTGCTTTTTAGCGGGGGTTTTTCTTTTACGTCATTTCCGAGTGCTCGCCGCACGGGCATGCAGAAATCTCCACCTTTTTTAATTTTATATAATAAATATATCTTTTTAATTGTGGAGTAAAACTATGAATGAAATTACAAAAGCAAAAATATTTTTCTTTTCTTTCATATCTATTATTATCGGTTCTTTGGTTGCTTTAGGTATCACAGGGGAGCATGTAGAAATATTTTTGGCTTTAATTTTTGGCTCTGCTTTGATATTAGGTGTTTTTGCACCTGACTGTTATAGAGTTCTCTTGCGTGCAACTTTTGTTGATACTTCTAATGCTTTTGCACAAGAAAAACATTTAAGTAAAGCAGGAAAGGTAAAATTTGATATATCTTTGTTACAAAAAATCTTTGGCTTGATATATAATAACTTTTGTTGGCAACTAGAATATGAAAAATTTTTATTTGAGGGAGAAATTGAAAAAACTTCTTTTCTTTTATTTAATTTTTCTGTTATAAAATATCTTAGAAGTTCTCCCGATAAAATTCAATCCACTTTTGTCCTTGCGACACCGCCAATTAAAGATTTTGATAATATTATTTTAATAACGCCTTTGAAATTTTATTCTAAAAAAAGTTATAAAATTTTACCTAAAGTTGATATAGATACACAAAAAATATTTAATGTTTATGCCCAAAAACCGCAAGAAGTTAGCAAATATATAAACGAGGATTTTATATCTGCTTTGATAAAATATTATAAAAAAATAGATACAAGAATTTCCCTTTTATTAACTCCTGAAAATATCTTTTTAATAAAACCGAAATATTACGCCATTGGATTGTTAAAGTATATTCCTTATCCTCTTTTTATGCTTCGTTCTAAAAAGAAAAGAGAAGAAAGCCAACGCCGCGAATATAATCAAATTTTAGATGGTATTGAAGTTCTAAATTTATTAAAAAAAGATTAAATTATTCCAAATATAGAATAATGTGTAGATTCCTGATAAAAACCTTCGGGAATGACGATTTATACAGAACAAATAAAAGGCATAGGATTTTTGAGAAAATTTTAATTCCGATTTTTTCGTTTCAAATTAAGTGGCAACAGAACAAATGTTTTTGCGAGGATTTTGCGAAAACGCATCAGACCAAACCCAGCACATATAGGCACAGGATTTTGAGGCTAGTTTTAATTAGTTTTTCTTTTGTCAAAAAGAAAAACGATTTTAGAAATGAGGTATACCCCGAGCGGGCGGCAGCCCCGTGTATCCGAAATTTCTAAAAATTTAAAAATAGCCCAAAAGCCGAAGCCTCACAGAACTTGTAGCAAGGCAAAGTGTAGATACTCCGTTTCCGCCATACCAATCAAAATAGGATGATCTTTTGCCTGAGTGCGAAGTTCAATTAAGCGCACTTCTTTGCCTGCTTTGGCTGCCGCCTGTTTAAGAATATCCATAAAAATTTCCCTCGTGATATGATGTGAACAAGTGGAAGAGGCCAAAAGGCCGCCCTTTTCTAAACCCTCAAGCGCCATGCGGTTTAATTTGACATATAAATTAACCGCTTGCGGCAAACTTTTTCTGTTCTTTACAAAAGCGGGCGGGTCTAAAAGTATCATATCGGGCTGGCTTGGCAGTTCCTTTTTCATAGCCGCGCTTAAAAGACGCTCGGCATCATCCCTTTGGTATTGGCAAATATCGTTTACTTTATTTAAAGCGGCATTTTTATTTGCAAGTTCAACGGCGGCCGCGCTTGAATCAGTCCCCCAGACGGCAACTGCTCCGTTTAAAGCGGCATTTATGCCAAAAGAACCGCTATAAGAATATAAATCTAAAACAATTTTATCTTTAAAATAAGGTTTTAAAAAAGCGCGGTTTTCGCGTTGGTCAAAATAAAAACCTGTCTTTTGGGAAGAAGTTAAATTAACCAAATATTTTACGCCATTTTCTTCAATTTGAATTTCTTCAGGAATATCGCCAATAACTTCATTTGTTTGGGAAAGGCCTTCAAGCATTCTAAAATTGCTTTCATTTTTAAAGACAATACCTTTAGGCTTAAATATTTTTTTAATGGCGGTCAAAATATCTTCCTTAAGATTTTCCATACCGGCAGTTAAAATTTCTATAACGAGATAATCGCCGTAGCGGTCAATAATAAGCCCTGGGGCGCCGTCGGCTTCGCCATAACACATACGGCCGTATTTGCGCAACCCTAAAGTTTTGCGGTATTCAAAAGCATTATCAATTGTTTCAAAAATAAAATTTTTGGTAGGAGGTTCTTCGCTTTTTGTAATAAATCTGACGGAAATTAAACTATGCGGATTAAAAAAGCCATAACCTAAAACTTCTCCGCGGAAGTCAAGTACGCGCACAATTTCGCCTGCTTTGGCAGTAGTATCAATTTTCTCAAGTTCGTTTGAAAAAAGCCAATAATGTCCTTTTTTTATGCGGTGTTCTTCTTTGGCTTTTACTTTGATTTCTCTCATAAATCTTCCCCTTGCTTTCTAAGAGGCAAACCTTCTTTGCACATAGGACAATCGCCTGCATAATAAGTTTGCAAAGGATAATTTAAAAGAGAACGCAAAGGAATATTATCAACCACGCCGCAATCAGACCTATCAACAATAACGGCAATACCGATTGTATCAGCCTGAAGCATAGAAACTAAATTGGCAGCCTGACGCGATGTTCTGCCCGTCATAGAAACATTATCAACAATTAAAACTTTTTGGCCGGGTTCAATTTTGACATTACCTTTAAGACGCATTTTGCCGTTTACATAATGCGCACTTAAAGCGCGCGCTCCTTTAACGCGGGCCACTTCTTGGGCAATAATTGCATTTTGCGCCGTCGGGGCTAAAACGACATCAATTTGCCTGTCAAATAAATCTGCTAGACCCTGGGCTATTTTTGTTGTAAGGCCGGGGTATTGAAAAAGCACATCCGTATCAATATAACTTTGTATATGCAAGCCGTTTGGAAGTTCAAAATGGCCTTCAATAATAGCCTCGTTTTCCTGTAAAATACTCATCATATCAATTTTCTGTTTTCTCATTATTCAACACTCCTATAAAATCTTTTATTTGTTTAAAATCTGTATCTAAACCCTTTTGGCGCGCTTCCTGTATTTTTTTGCCAGTCTTTTTAGGGCTCTTCATTTGGACAACAGGATCTTTCATGGTTTTATGGGTTCTAAAGGCTAAAGCGGGATCGCCGCTTTCATCGGTAAGATTTTCCGAAAGGGCACCGCGTTTTGAAGTATTCTTAAACATTGTATAAATATCAAGATCTAAGTTTTCCAAATGCCAATCAACCCAACCCGCAATAGTTGCCGCAATAACATTGCCGTCAAGATAAAAGTTGTTTATATCCATTTTACCATTTGTAAAGTTAACTGAGGCATTCATAATTTCAACAGGAGTATCTTTTAAAACTTTTTTCATTTTAAAAGAACCGGCCTTTTCCATATTGCTCATAATAACAAAAGGCTGAAAGGCAATTCCAAGCGCTTTTTGGCGTTCGGCCGCTTCCTCTAATTTATAAATTATACCTTCCTTTAACTCTGTTTCAATTTTGCCGTTTAAGATATCCATGCCCGGCAAAAGATTTTCCAAATCAAACTCGGCATAAAAATCTTTTCCGTAAACTATCGGGGTTTTAATTTCATCGGCATATAAAAAACCTCTGAAATTTGGCATAAACTTTGGAATATTATTTTTAAAATTATGCAGCCAATCAAGCGGGCCTTCTTCCTTATAAGTTTCTTTTGAATCATCTGATAAGGCAATAACAAAATCTTGTGTCAAATCAAAAATTTCCGAAGGTTCAAAAATACTGGTATAAATTAAAGTTTGAATACGCCTTTTCTGCACATTTGCGACATCGGAGATAGAAACGCTCATTTTGATTTTCTTATCATTAAGCATTGTATCTTGAATTTGGGCAAAAAAGTTTTGCTTTTTATATTCCAGCCAAGTATTGCCTTTTATCTCGGAAATTACTTGGCGCCCGACTTTAAAAATGCCGTCTTTAACTTGGGCAGACATATAATCAAAATTATTTTTTGCTTCAAAAGTACCTTTTGCCTCTTCAATATTAAAATTACTGATAAAAGCATTTATTTTATTTAAGTCCGCTTTCAAAGAAGGCCAGGTAATTTTATTTTGGTCAAATAAAACCTTTCCTTGCACCGAAAGTTTGCCCGAAAGTTGATAAGGTTCTAAGAAGGTTAAAAAAGTTAATTTTGAAATTTCAAATTCTTTAGTTTTATAAGTTGCCTGACCTTTTTTAGAAGACAAATCAAAATTGCCTTGCGCCTGTAAAGTTAAATTTTTATTTTTAATTTGCAAATTGGCAACATTAAGATTTGTAAAATTATCGCTAAAATCGGCTTGCAGGTCCACATCAAAAGCAGGAATTTTTTCTTTAAAAGATTTGGTATAAAAAGAAGAAATATCATCGTAAGTAAAAGCCGGTATATTAAATGCCGCTTCCATTTTAGGCGAAGTAAAATCATTTAAATTAAATTTGAAAGTTATAGGTTTTTTAAACATTTTTATTTCGCCCTGAGTATCGCTTACACTCATTTTTTGCAGTTGGAAATCAGCCAAATTTATTTTGCCTCTCAAGGAAATTTCCGCTTCAACACTTTTCTTTTTAATGCGATTTCTAAAAGTAAAATCAGAAGTAAAATCTGTTAATTCATTAAACTTTAAATCTATAAAATGGGCATTAAAACCCCTTAAGGAATGGGAGGTTCTTGTTTGCATATCCATATATGCGAAAGTGCCGTTTTTAATTATCCAGTCTTCTATAATAACTTCCCAATTTCTACCGGAAAGAGAATGTACTTTAAATTCTTGGCCCTGCTCACTTTTTTGGGTTAACAAAGTTAAGTTTTGTGTATTATAATTGCCTTCCCTATCCTTGACAATATGGAGAACAGGGTCATTTAAAATAATTTCTTTTATTTCAACCCTGTTATTTAAAAGAGGCAATAATTCATAACGAAGATACAATTCCTCTGCGGAAAGGAACTCCCCGTATCTTTCCGTTGAGTTATCTATAACTTTTAATCCGATAATTTGAACCTTGTTTAAAGAGGCAAGTTTAACTTCTTTTATAATTACCGGATAGCCAAGGCTTTCTTCTAAAGTATTAGCAATAGTATAACCTAAATTATGGGCATTAAAATATTTAACTAGAACAAACCAACCTATACAAAATAAAACAACCAACACCAAAGAAGCAAAAAATAAAGTTCTTATGGCATTTTTTACAGAAAACTTTATAATCGTTAGGAAATGATTAAAAATCTTCTTTTTCATTTAGAAGGAACTCCGTTTATCAAATTATAGAGCCAACTAAATATTTTCTGCCAGAAATAAAGTGTATTTGAAATAACTTGTTTAAATAAAGTGAATAAAGGTAATATGCCAGGAAAGCACATTTCTAAAAGGCCGAAAATTATTAAGACATTGGATAAAATAATTACCGCAAAAGAAAAAACAGATCCCCCTGCTTTTATGACATCGCTTTGTTCGGTTTCCTGCAAAGTTTCAAAGGTATGCATCAAGTGAAACATTATAAAAAAGCCAAAGAGAAAAAGAAAAATATCTTTATATTTAAATGCTGTATCCGGGCTTAAAAGATGCCAAAAAAAGTAACTAAGTAAAATTAAAACAGCATATAACGGCAAACAATACGGCGCAAGAAAAACAAAAGTATTTGTTCCGCTTACTTTAACTTGTCCGCTATCTTCACCTACTTGTATATTTTGGGCTTTATAACCGCAGCACATTGCGCTTATTGCGTGGGTAATTTCATGCGCAAAAACATAAGGACGCGAAAAGTTATATATAAACTTATGCACTAAAAAATAAGCCAAAAGACCTATAACAAAAAACAATGTTATATGATAAGATTTCGCAATAGAATATATCCCCTGAAAAAAGGCAAAAACGGCAAATAAAGCCGTCGGCGCAAGAATAATACCTATTAAAAATTTTACGATTTTTGACATATTTTCCTCTTAATATTTATTTATCCAAGCAGGGCTTTGATAAACCTGCTTTGCTTTTTCATAAACTGCTTGTAAAACATTTTCGCGAACAAGTTCTTGGCAGGAATCTTCCTTAAAAAATTTTTCTAAAGCATTTTTTATGGCGTCTTTATATTCTTCTTTTAAGCGGGCACCTTCTATTTGCAAAGTACCCTGATATAAAATTCTATTGCCAAAACGCCTTATTGCTCCGCCGAGAATTTTTTTGCCATCAACCATTAAATCGTCTAAAACAGGATTAGTAAAACAACTTTTGCTTTGCCCGTTTTCCACCGGTTTAAAAATATTTCTTTGGTCGTAAGTTTGAACTTGGTTTATATATTTTTTTAATTCGTTTGCAATAGCGGTGTGCAGTTTTTTATAAATATCTTCCACTTTTTCAGAACTGGTAAAAATGATTGAAAAAGTTAAATCTCCCTCGTGATAAACCACTCCGCCGCCGCTTGGTCTGCGCGTAATCTGATAACCTAAATTAAATTGTTCTTTTAAAGACTTGCTTCTTTGCGCATAACCGAAAGTTATGGCTTTTTGTTCCTGCCAATTATAGAATCTAAGAAAATTTTGATTTTCCAAAGTTTTATCACAAGCAATTAACTCATCAATTGCCATTTGGCTGTAAACATCAAAAGAAGGCGTTTGTAAAATTACCATTTTAAATTTGGCTCTCTTGCGGCCAAAACCTCGTCAATAACCCCGATTTTCATATTATGCGGGGCATGTTCCAGCAAAGTAATATCTTTTTTGGCCTCTTCAAAAATTTGTTTCATCGCTGCTATAAAAGCATCTAAAGTTTGCTTACTTTCCGTTTCGGTCGGCTCTACCATAAGGGCTTGCGGAACGATAAGCGGAAAATAAATTGTAGGTGCATGATAGCCTAAATCAAGCAATCTTTTAGCGACATAAAGCGCTTTTAAACTAGGCGTATCCTGGCTAATTGTAAGCACGCATTCGTGCATGCAAACTTCGTCAAAAAATGCAGGGAAATAATTTTTAAGTTTAACTCTTACATAGTTTGCATTTAAAACGGCATTTTTGGCAATTTCGCCAAGGGTTTTGCCGTCAAATTGTCTTAAATAAGAATAAGCACGGATAACAATTGCCATATTGCCCCAAAAACTTTTTACCTGCCCGATACTCTTTTTGTTTTTTGTTTCTAAAGAATATTTTTTGCCATCAAAAGAAACTCTGCCTAAAGGCAAAAGATGCTCAAGCCCCTGCCTTACACCGACACCGCCTGCCCCCGGTCCGCCGCCGCCGTGCGGGGCAGCCAAAGTTTTATGCAGGTTAATATGCATAATATCAACGCCCATATCTTTTGGCTTAACAAGACCGATTAAGGCATTTAAGTTTGCGCCGTCCATATATAAAAGTGCGCCGCTTGCGTGCACAAGTTTTGCAATTTCCAAAATATCCCTTTCAAAAAGACCTGCCGTATTAGGTAAAGTAAGCATTACCATTGCTGTTTTAGGGCCAAGCACTTTTTTAAGTTCTTCCAAATCTACTCTGCCACAGGCATTTGATTTTATATTTACGACTTTAAAACCGCACATCGCCGCAGTAGCGGGATTAGTGCCGTGAGCCGTATCGGGAACAATAATTTCCGTTCTGTTTTTATCTTTTTTGTGATAGGCTTTGGCAATAAGCGCGCCGGTAAATTCGCCATGGGCGCCGGCTGCAGGCTGTAAAGTCCAAGCATCTAGACCTGTAATTTCTTTTAGAAGTTCTTCAAATTTGTACAAAAGTTCCAAAGTACCTTGTGCATAAGAGGCAGGTGTTAAAGGATGCAAAGAAGTAAAGTTTTCCAAAGCAGATAAAACATCATAGGCCTTGGGGTTATACTTCATTGTGCAAGAGCCAAGCGGATAAAAATGGGTATCCAAACAAAAATTTAATCTTGATAAATTAGTAAAGTGGCGCACCACTTCAAATTCGCTCAGTTCAGGTAATTTAGGTTCTGTTTTGCGAAGATATTTTTTATCCAAAAAATTATCTGCCGTTTTTGCGTTTTCAAAAATAATTCCTCTTGCGCCATTAGATTTTTCTATAATAAGTTTTTCCATATTATATCCCCCTCAAGCAAGAAACAAACTGCGCAAGGTCTTGCTCTGTTTTGGTTTCGGTTGCGCAAACAAGCAAATTGTTTTTCAAATTTTTATCAATTTGGCCGAGATCATAACCTGCCAAAATGCCTTTTTTGGCCAGTTTATTTATAACTTGTTTTGCAGCAACAGGGCAAGTTATAACGAACTCATTAAAAAACGGATTTTGATAAGTAAGAGAAAAACCTTTTATTTGGCTGATTTCTTTTGCTAAATTATGGGCTTTTTGCAAGTTTAAAGAAGCAACTTCTTTTATACCTTTAGGCCCGAGCAAACTTAAATAAATAAGTGCGTTTAAAGCACATAAAGCCTGATTGGAACAGATATTTGAAGCCGCTCTTTCGCGTCTGATATGTTGTTCTCTGGCCTGTAAAGTTAAAACAAAACATCTGTTGCCTTTATCATCTTTTGTAATACCGCAAAGGCGACCGGGCATATAGCGCACATATTGTTTTTTACAGGTAAAAATGCCAAGCCCCGGCCCGCCGAAATTCATAGCATTGCCAAGGCATTGGCCTTCGGCAACGGCAAAATCACTATCGTAAGAACCGGGCGTATTTAAAATACCCAAACTTATCGGATTTACTACGGAAATTAAAAGAGCATTATCTGCATGGACAAGTTTGGAAACTTCTTCTGCTTCTTCCAAACAGCCAAAAAAGTTAGGTGTAGCAAGAACAAAAGCCGCTTTAGGTGTTTGAAGTTTATTTTTTAAATCTTGTAAATCCAAAGTGCCGTTTTTTAAAGAAACTTCGGTAAATTTAATTTCCCTTGTGCCGTTAAAATAAGTTTTTAAAACTTGTTTATATTGCGGATTAAGCGCAGCGGAAATTAAAATTTCTTTAAGTCCTTTAATTTGACAAGCAGCATAAACGGCTTCAGCCAGCGCAGTTGCCCCGTCGTAATGGGAAGCATTACAAATATCCATATCAAACAAGGCGCAAATACTGCTTTGATATTCATAAATCGTTTGAAGCGTACCTTGGCTTGCCTGTGCCTGATAAGGAGTATAAGCGGTTAAAAACTCCCCCCTTGTTGAAAGCGCATTAACAGCCGCAGGAATAAAATGTTCGTAAATACCCGCACCTGCAAAGTTTAAAAGCGGTTTATTTTTTGCCGCAAGCGCTTTAATATGTTTTGTTAAGGCTTGTTCATCAAGGGCTTTTGGCAAATTAAAATCGGCTTGTTTTAGAGAAGAAGGAATATCTTTAAAAAGTTCTTCTATATCTTTAACACCGATTTCGCTAAGCATTTCCTGTTTATCTTTTTGGCTGTTTGCGCTGAACATTTTTTGACTCCGAAAAAACTATAAAGTTGCTTTATAATCTGCAAAGGAAAGAAGATTTTTTTCTTCTTCCGCGTTTGTAATTTTCATTTTAAAAATCCACCCTTCGCCGTGCGGTGCTTGGTTGATAAGGCCAGGCTCGCCAACTAATTTTTCATTAACTTCGGTAACTTCGCCGGAAAGCGGAGCGTAAAAATCAGCGGCGGATTTAACGGATTCAATAACCGCACAAGATTTGCCTGCTTCAATTTTTGCACCTACTTTAGGAAGTTCCACAAAGACAATATCACTGATTTCGTGTTGGGCGTGATCGCTTATGCCGCAGACGGCAGTTTGGCCTTCAATATAGGCCCATTCGTGAGTTTTGCTAAATTTACATTTTTCCTGATTATACATTTTGTTTTCTCCTTAAATCTTATCTTTATAAAAAGGCATTTTTATTTTTTTGGCATTTATTTTGCGGCCGCGGACTTCAATTTGAACTTCTTCGCCTTCGGCAATAGCAGCCGGCGCATAACCTGCACAAATTGCTTTATATGCCGGCGAAAAAGTTGCACTTGTCAAATAACCGATTTCTTTCTCCCCCTGATATATTTTGCAACCTTCGCGCGCAATACCGGGCTGGGTCAAAATAAAACCGCTCCACACTTGGCTAACACCTTGCTCTTTCTGTTTTGCTAAAGCCACTTTGCCGATAAAGTTTTCTTTGCTGAGTTTTACTACCCAGCCGCAAGAAGCCTCATACGGAGTTTTGCTTTCATCCATATCACTGCCGCTTAAAAGATAGCCGGATTCAAGCCTTAACAAATCTCTTGCGCCTAGCCCGCAAGGCTTTATATTATGCTCTAATCCCCAGGCGAAAAGTTTATTTATAACTTCGGCAGAACCCATAATTTCAACGCCGTCTTCGCCGGTATATCCGGTGCGGGTGATAAGAACTTCCGCGCCAAACATATTTGCTTTCTTTAAATAAAATCTTTTTAAATTTTTTATATCTTTATCAAGTTCTTCAAGAATATCCAAGACTTTCGGCCCTTGCAGGGCAAGCATACTATAATTATCGGAAACATTTGTAACTTCTACATTAAAGTTCTTAGATTTTTCTTTGAACCAGGCATAATCTTTTTGGCAAGTAGCGGAATTTACTACTAAAAAGAACTCCTGTTCGCTGATACAAAAAGCAATAATATCATCAATAATACCGCCCTGTTCGGTTACGATATGGCTATAAGCACCGCGGCCTGTTTCAACTTTAAAATTATTAGTAGCAATGTATTGTAAAAAATTATAAGCATCCGGCCCTTTAAAAATTATTTGCCCCATGTGGGAAACATCAAACATCCCTGCATTAGTACGCACTGCCTTATGTTCGGCAATAATACTTTCAAACTGGACCGGCAAAAGCCAGCCGTGGAAATCAACCATCTTTCCGCCTGCTTTAACGCAAGCGTCATAAAGTGCTGTTTTTTGTAAATTATGTTCCATAAAATTATTATATAAAAATTACTTCCAGCCTTCCTTTTGGGCATAAGTTAAAACACCTTTAGCGATAATTTGTGCCAAAAGCGTTTGGGTGTTCTTATTGTTTAAGCGTTTTCTATCGGAAAGATTACTGATATAACCCATCTCAACTAAAACCGCAGGACACTGAACACCTTTTAAAACATAGAAATTTGCCTGTTTAATTGCGCTGTTATTAAAAACTTTGATACCCGTTTTTGCGCTTTCTTTTGAAGCAAGCATACGGATATGCGCAGCAAGTTTTGAACTTTGGTTTATATTCTCATTAGTGGCAAGAGATTGCAAAAGCAAATCGGCAAAACTTACGCCGCTTGAAGTTTTGCCTTCATATTGCAAGGCCTCGTTTTCAAGGGCGGCTGTTTGGGCAGCATCTGCGTCGGATGCTTTATCCGAACGGAAATAAACTTCAAAACCGCTGGCATTTGAACGCTTTGCCGCATTTGTATGAATAGAAACGAAAATATCTGCCTCGTATTTGCCGGACATTCTGGCCCTTTCTCCAAGAGAAATAAAAGTATCGTCATTTCTGGTCATTTTAACTTCTACATTTTTCTCTTTACTCAAAATTGAATAAACTTGCTTTGCTACTTTTAAGTTTAAATCTTTTTCTTTTGCGCTGTTTTTGCGGGTAGCCCCCGGGTCTTTGCCGCCATGTCCAGGGTCAATAAGAACTTTTAATTTGCCTTTTTTGGTAATATCAGGCAAAATTGAAGGCGCGGGTAAAGTAGTTGCGGCAGGGCTTGAGTCTTGAGTAATTTTGGCACTGCCGGAAGTGCTGCCTGCGGCCTCGGCAGAAACAACTGAATCACTAAAAAACTCATCCCCAAGTTCTATTATATCTTCATCATCTTCAAATTGCAGAGTAATATTTTCATTGTTCTCCGCTAAAACAGAAGGGCGCAGAGGTAAAATAGTTTCTTCTCCATCTTGTTCTTGCTTGGAAACGAAACTGCGCTTAATCGGATTTGAAGAAACTTCAAAAATAAAATCTCTTCCGTTATAATAAAAATCCCAATATTTAGCGGTTTTTTTAAGCAAAGCAGAAATTTGAACTCCCTTTGATTTTTGGCTTATTCTTATACGATGTAAAAAAGTGTTTTTATCATCCAAAATTTCATCTCTTTTAACAATAGCGCCGGGGAAAAATATCTCTGCTTTATCTTGGGAAGTTTTTTCTATTCTAAAAGGAATTTCTCCTTTAGATTTAAAGATAGTTTGCGTTGAAGATTCTTTATTTTCCTGCTTTGAAAAATAAAGAGTATATCTTCTTTCCGCAATAATTTTATTTTGGTTATAACTAATGTCATAAGAAGAGAATTGATTGAAAAAATTTAAAGGAACATATAAAACAGAATCCTGTTCAAACGGAGTTTGAGATAAAGGTTTTTTTTGTTTGTTAATAACAGCAAAATTCTGTTCTTTTTTTAGTTCCGCTTTTTTGGAACCATCCACAAGTTCAAGTTGCCCTGAAGCACCGAACCATGTACTCTGCATACCCAAAGCGCGGCCTAAAGAACGTGCTGCCACAAAAGGTTCATTCTGCCGTAAAATAACCGGTATTTTACCTTTATTTTTACCCACCAGTTCCAGCGGCGTTTTGATTTGAGCAAAACCCACGCTGAATAAATTTAAAACAAGAAAAGTTAATAAAAATTTTTTAAGCATTTTCTTTAGGAACATATTTTATATCACATTTAGCCATAACCGCATAGCGGTTTGTATTTAACCATTTGCGCGCTTCTTTATAATTTGGAATATAAGTAGCGACACAGGCCCAAAACTCGGGGCTGTGGTCAAAGTGTATTAAATGGGCTAATTCATGGACAATTAAATAATCAATAATACTCGAAGGCATTTTTATAAGGCGGTAAGAAAAATTTAAATTCTTTTTTTGAGAGCAACTGCCCCATAAAGTTTTTTGGTCTTTAATAACGATATTATTATATTCAACGCCCATTTTTTGAGCCCAGACAGATACTTTTTGCGGTAAAATATTTTGTGCTTGCGTGCGAGTCCAAACTTCCGCTAAAGCAGGCAAATCTTCTTTTGTATTATTGATGCTTATAGTTAAAACACCATCTTGTAATGAAAAAGAAGTTTCTTTTGCGCTTTCATCTAAAACCACTTGGCAAGGCACAAGTTGACCTTCGTAAAGAACTTTTCCGCTTAAGTCTGGAGCGTTCTCTTGTTCTTGGGAAGGGGAGTTTTCTTCTTTATTTGCAAAAACTTCCGGCAAGTCGCTTTTAAGTTTTTCAATAAAAAGTTTTATATCGCTTATTGTTGTTTCTATATCAATATCTGCCATATTTATATTCTATAAAAAAAACGCGCCTTTTTTTGTAAAATATTTATATGGGTAAAATAGTATTTATATTGGCCATTTTGGCTTTCTTATATTTTTATTACGGAAAACCTGTTTCTATCGAACAGGAAAAAACTCCTGTTGCTAAAACCCAAGAAACCAAAAATAAAAAAGAAACCCCGAAACCTATTGTGGAGCAAAAAGAACCTGTAATAGAAGTTCAGGAAGTTTTAGAACAAAAACCATTGCCTGAACTTTCCCCTATAATACGTTCCACATCGCAACATCCTTACGCAGATCCGGATAAATATCCCTTGCACTATGCTATTTGCAAAGGAGATATTGAAAAAATTAAACAGGTCCTAAAAAAAGAATCTTTAGTTAATGAACAAGGTGAAGTCGTTCTCGGAACACAAGATTGTTATTGCGAACTTGATAAATATAAAATCTGTTCCTGCAATGCAACCCTTATTATGCCGCCTTTAAACTTGGCTCTTTTAAAAAGAGATGAAACTATTGCAAAATATTTGCTCCGCAGAAAAGCAAATCCTCTTTTAAAAGATGCTAAAGGCAGAACCGCCCTTGATATTGCCCAACAGAAAAATATGGCAAACATGCAAGATTTGCTTGCAAAGTATATTAAATAAAAAATTTTTATCATAGAAAAAAGCCCTCAATTTCCTGAGGGCTTTTTTATTTTCCTTAAAATTCTATTTTAAGAGCGGTGTTATAACTTTTAAAATCGGCGCAATAGTAAGAGCGACAATAGAAATAAGTTTCATTAAAACATTTAAGGATGGACCGGCGGTATCTTTAAAAGGATCACCTACCGTATCACCTATTACGGCGGCTTTATGCTGTTCAGTACCTTTGCCGCCTTCTTGAGATTCTATATGCTTTTTAGCATTATCCCAAGCCCCACCGGAATTTGCCATAAACAAAGCAAGCATAACGCCGGAAGCAGTTGTTCCGACAATTAAACCGCAAAGCATTAAAGGCCCGAATAAAAAGCCTACCAAAGCAGGCGAGGCTATACCGATTAAAGCCGGCAAAACCATCTTTTTAATGGCAGAGGCTGTTGAAATATCAACGCATTTTTTATAATCGGGTTTAGTTTTGCCTTCCAAAATACCGGGCATTTCTTTAAATTGGCGGCGCACTTCAAGCACCATATCATATGCTGCTTTGCCAACAGCATCCATAGCCAAGGCCGAAAATAAGAAAGGCAGCATAGCCCCTAAAAATAAACCGGCCAACATATAAGGATCTGCCATATTAACTATTTTTATTCCGACAGAAACTCTGTAAGCCTCAAATAAAGCAAGCGCCGTAAGTGCGGCAGAACCTATTGCAAAACCTTTACCTATTGCCGCTGTTGTATTGCCAACGGCATCAAGTTTATCTGTTCTTTGGCGGACTTCAGGGGCCATATTTGTCATTTGGGCAATACCGCCGGCATTATCTGCAATAGGGCCGTAAGCATCAACGGCAAGTTGCACGCCTGTTGTGGAAAGCATACCTAAACCGGCAATTGCAACGCCGTATAAACCTGAAAATTTATAAGATAAAACTATTGCTAAAGCAATAAATATTGCAGGCCACATCGTTGAAAGCATACCTACCCCCAAACCGGAAATTATATTTGTAGCCGGTCCGCTTTTAGAGTTTTCGGCAATGCGGTTAGTGTGTCTTTTTCCTTCTGCCGTATAATAATCTGTTAAAAGACCGATTAAGATACCGCAAATAAGCCCGCAAATAACAGCATAATAAATGCCGCTTGCATAAAAAGTATGCTCGGCAAAAATAAAATTAGCCGGTGCAATTTTTTGAATAATCGGCCAGGCAAAAACCGCAAATAAAACCGAAGCCAAATAAAGCCCTTTATTTAAAGCACCTTGGGGATTTATTCTTCTGCCTATCTTAACGGCAAAAGTACCTATAATAGAAGAAACTATACCCAAAGCAGCCAATACCAAAGGCAAATAAATTAAACTTAAATTATTTGCGCAAGAACAAATTGAAGCAGTTGCCCCGATAACTAAGGCACTTAAAATTGCACCGCTATAAGATTCAAATAAATCTGCCCCCATACCTGCAACATCGCCGACATTATCACCGACATTATCTGCAATAGTAGCAGGATTTCTTGCATCATCTTCGGGGATATTGCTTTCAACTTTACCTACCAAATCAGCGCCGACATCTGCCGCTTTTGTATAAATACCGCCGCCTACACGCGCAAATAAAGCAACTGAACTTGCCCCCAAAGAAAATCCCGTTAAAACAGGTAAAAGAGTATTTTGCATTATCTCTTGGGATACCCCGAAAATTAAAGAATAAATATATGTCAAAGTAGATATTCCAAGCAAAGCGAGCCCAACTACGCTAAGCCCCATAACACTGCCACCACCAAAAGCAACTTTTAAAGCATTATTTAAAGATTTTTTTGCCGCATAGGCTGTTCTGACATTGGTAAAAGTGGCAACTTTCATACCTACATAACCGGCTAACCCCGAGAAAAACGCACCCAAAACAAAGGAAACGGCCACCAAACTTAAGCCCCCTTTATTAAAAAACGCAAGCAAAACTGCTACGCATAAAACCACGACAAAAAGAACTTTATATTCCCTTGCCAAAAAAGCACTTGCCCCTTGTTGTATTGCGGAACTTATATTTTTCATTGCTTTTGTGCCGCGCGGTTTTTTGTAAACTATTACGGCTTTAATAAAAGCCGTAAGCAAGGCTAAAAGCGAAACTCCTATTACGACAAACAACAATTTATCCATAAAAATCTCCTTATTTCCTATATAATTTTAAGATATTGGGAAATACTTTTTTAAATACTTCCACTACTTTTTCATCAAAATCCGTTCCTGCTTTTGAAACTATGTATTCATAAGCGTTTTCTAAAGGCCAGGCTTTTTTGTAAACTCTGTTCATACATAGTGCATCAAAAACATCGGCAACGGCAAGTATCCTTGCTTCAAGAGGAATCTCTTCCCCTTTTAATCCATTCGGATAACCGGAGCCGTCCCATTTTTCGTGATGGGCAACGCTCATTTTATAAGCAATTTCCAAAATTTTTGATTTGGCACCCTTAAGTATTTTTTCGCTGTATTTTGTATGCTCTTTCATAAGTTCATATTCTTGGGGAGTGAGTTTGCCGGGTTTAAGTAAAATATGGTCCGGAATTGCGACTTTGCCTATATCATGAAGCAGACTTGCATTTTTGATATTTTCCACTTCTATACCGGAAAAGCCCATTTCCTTAGCAATCATTTCACAAATTGTGCTGATATGAGTAAGATGGGTTTTAGTATCGTATTGGTCCCTATATTCTGCAGCAACGGCCAAGCGGTAAATAGTTTCCAAATTGGCAAGTTTAACTTCTTCATAAAGGGTAGCAATTTCAATATTACCGCTTGCCAAAGTTGCAAGTAATTTCAAAAGTCCCTCATCACGGCTGTTAAAAGGAGTGTTATCTTCTTTATTATTTAACTGGAAAACGCCTATAACCTTGCCCTCTTTATTTTTTAAAGGCACAGCCAAAAGGGCAGTTGTTTTAAAACCAGTAATAATATCCAATTCTTTTGAAAATCTTTCATCGCTATACGCATCGGCGAGGTTTATGGTGTGGCCGCTTTTAGCCACTGCACAGGCAATATTATTGCCGTGTAAAGGCAAATGAATTTCACTATACTTTAAGCCTTTACCGCTTGCAATTTTAGACCAAAATTCTTTTTTGCTGTCATCCTTAATAAAAATGAAACAGCGTTTTACCCCTATAATTTTTTGTATCTGCTCGGCAATTAAACTAAGCAGCCTATCTAAATTGCTGTGATGCGATATTTGTTTGCCGAATTCCGTAAGTAAATTCAGTTTTTCCTGCGCATCTAAAATACCGCTATTTTTTTGCTCTTCCTTGTTCATTGATAATTTGTGCTAAGGTCAAAATATTTAATTTAGCCTTACTCTTTTTCTTTAGTCTATCGTAAAAAACTTTATCTTCGGCACAAAGCGCAATAAGCGTTGCACCTTCATATCTTTTTAAGCAGGAAGAAAGGACTCTTTCTTCCTCCAAAGATAAGGACCGCCAAAACAAACCTGCCGGCGTATGCAACATCTCCTGCGTAAACTCTACAAAAAAATTAGCATTTAAGCAACTATATATATCATCTTCTTTATTTTCTTTTAAAGAATTATTATTTATTATACAAATATTGCTTTTGGAAACTTTGGCTTTTTGACTCGGCAAATCCGGTAAAATAAATTTAATTTCTTCAAAGCCTTCCTGCTTTTTTAAAAAACGCCATAAAATAATATTATCTGTAAAAAGGGCCGGATTTTTGAAAGACTTAATTTCTTTTTTTAATTCTTTTAATATCAAATTTATAAGTTTTTTATTGCCGCTATAAATAACTTCGTTTAGATAAATTGCCTGTTTTGATACTCTTGAAAAAGGCAACAGGGCAAGCGCACAAGAGGCAAATTTAAGCCCTGCTTTAGAGGTTAAAAGTAAACTTTTTACTTCCTTCTTTTTAGCCTGTTTTATCCCTTTTGCAAAAGTGAAAAAGGGAAATAATAAAGCAGAATATTTTTGGTAAAACTTTAAATAACTTATTCTAAAAGAAGATTTAATAAAATGACTTTTTAATTCAAAAATAAATTTATCTATTCTTAAATCAATGGCGCAAAATTGCGAACATTGTCCGCATTGTGAACAGGAATTGATACATTTTAAAAGCATTTCCTGGTCTTGTTTTAAATCTATTTTACGCTCAATAATAAGATTTAATAACTGAGCGCGCCCTCGGGGAGAAAAGTTTTCCATATTAAGCGTTTTATAAGAAAGACAACCCTGCAAACAAGCCCCGCAACGAGTACAGGCAGAACTTTCTTCTTTAAGAAAAGCCAACTGGCGCGATAAAGAAATTGCGCTTTTGCTAAAGTCTTGGCTTTTCAACGGATTGCTTTTTAAGTTTAAAGACATAGAAATCCTCTAATTTATTAAATTTATTTTCTTTATCAAATACTTTTTTTAAAGCATAATGTATTGCTGCTGCTCTAAAAGAACCTTGCTTTTTAGGTTCTGTCTTTTTAATACTATCTTTAGCAAAAACTCTGATAGTAAGGCCAGTAATTAAGGCATAAACACCCAGTGAGCCGCAAAGAAATCTTATTAAATCATAACCGGCAACATTTTTAACATTTTTACCGCCGATATTATAAACTTCTCCATCCGGCAAAATGAACTCCAGTTCAGTTACAAAATCTGCCATAGTTTTAAAACTGCCGTCTGCAAAGGCTTTACCTATTGTTCCGTCAAAATCGGCAATAGGCAAAGTCATTTTATTTTCATTTAAGAACTTTTCAACCTCGCTAACTTGGCAGCCGGCCTGCACTTTTATAAGCCAGTTTTTCTTATCAAGTTCAATTATTTTATTTGCTTTAGAAAGTAAATTTTCTTCTATTTTTAAAGTTTTTACCTGCTTGACTTGTTCCTGTAAAGCAATAATAGCAGAATCTTTTGAAGTATAAAGTTCTTTTTCGCTTTTGGTTGCTAAAGGTAAAATCTTATCCGGATTTGCAAGATTTAAAGGATCTAAAGTTTTTTTAATATCGCGCATTAAATTTAAAATTTTCTCATCAAACATTAAGGCCATGGCGGCGCGTTTTTCAATACCGATGCCATGTTCCGCGCTGATACTGCCCCCGACAGAAACAATATATTTATAGATTTCTTTGACGGCTTTGTTAATTAAATTACTTGTATAAAAATTAGAAGGATTAAAAACAATATTTGGGTGGATATTGCCATCGCCTGCGTGAAAAACTATCCCCGCCTGAATATTATAAGAAGATAAAATTTGTTTTATATTTTTAATCGCACTTGCCAAATCGCTTCTTGCAACACAAGGATCAAGCGAAATTACCGCTTTATTTAAACGGGCAAGAGCGCTGCAGGCTGCTTTTCTTTTTATCCAAAGTTCTTTTGCCTCTTTTTCATTTGCGCTTATAATATTTAAAGCGCCGTTTTTCTTGCAGATTTCTTTAACTTTTTCCTTATAAGAAACTTCTTCTAACTCTATTAACAAAGAAGCCTCTTTACCGGGGCTGTTTAGGGCAATTTCATCAAGGGCTTCAAGCGCGCTTGGCACTATGCCGCAGGCTATAATTTTTTCCACACTTGCCATAGCGTGTTCCAAACTTGCGAAATCTGCCTGCAAAGTTATTTTCTGTTTGGGCAAAGGTAAAATCTTAAGCCATAAACGGCAAATAATGCAAAGCGTACCTTCAGATTTTAAAAGTAAAGAAAGTAAATCCGGCCCTTGGAAATTTCTTTCAAGATGCATAAAAGCACCTTGCGAAGTTATTAAATCTGCCGCTACAATATTAGCCAAAGTAGAGCCGTATTTTAAAGTTTTTGCACCGCCGGAATTTAAAGCGGCATTGGCACCAATAGTACAAAAAGGGCTTGAAGCAGGATCGCCCGCAAAAAAATAGCCTTGTTCAAAAAGAGCCTGTTGCAAATCTTGGTTTATAACACCGCATTGAACAACGGCAATGCCTTTCTGGGTATCAATTTTTTCTATTTTATTTAAAGGTTTTAAATTTAAAACAACTCCGCCTTTTAAAGGCACTGCCGCGCCGTCGTGATTAGTGGCACAGGCACGCGCTGTATAAGGTATTTTATATTTAATCAAAAGGTTAACCAGAGGCCAAAGTTTATCGGGCTGGGTAATATTTAAAACGGCCTGCGGCACACTTTTAACAGGGCTGCCGTCAAACCCGTTTAATAAAAGGCTTATAGAATCGCAAAAAACATTTTCAGCCTCCAGCAAAGAAGATATTTCCTGCCTGGCTTTTTCAAAGTTATTTCTTATCATCCTATATATAGTGTATAATTTATATATGACAAAATCTACTCTAAAGCCTATTGTTGTATTAAGTGATGCTCACGGATTTTATCATTCTATGTCGGCAGTTATAATGCATGCGGGCTTAATGGACCAAGAATTAAATTGGACAGGCAAAAATACAATTTTAATTCAAATGGGCGATATTATTGACCGCGGACAAGATTATAAAGCAATTGACGCGCTTCTTGATTTAATGCAAAAACAAGCGCCTAAAGAAAAAGGCAAAGTTATCCGTTTACTGGGCAATCACGAACTGGAAATTTTAAAGAAAAATTATTTTATAACCTCTATGCCTTACTGGGAAATTTTACCCTTTAGAGAAAAACTTATTAAAGATATTTTGGCAGACAAAATCCAAGCCGCCTGGGCTGCAAGAGGCTTTTTATTTACTCATGCAGGCTGCCTGGATAATTTGCTTGAAGTGTTAAAAAAAGATTTACCGAAAAAAATTACGCCAAATGCCTGTGCAAAATTATTAAATAAAATTTTGAAAGAAAGCGTCATAAACGATGATTATACTCATCCGATTTTTTATGTAAGCCAAACCCGCGGCGGAATAAATCCGTTTGCAGGTATCTTCTGGGCTGATATTGAAGAACTGCTGGAAAATCACTCTGCCTGTCCTTTCAAGCAAATTGTGGGGCATACTATGCTGCCGCAAATTTTGACCAGCCCGGATAAAAAAGTGCTTTGCGTAGATGTGGGTATGCCAAGAGTTTTTGAAGGCACTTTTGAATATATAAGATTTAAAAATAATAATTATAAAAAAATTAAAATAGAGGAATAAATATGGCTGATAGTTTAGAAAAATCTTTTTGCAATCTTGTTGAAACTTTACAAAAATTAAGAGGCCCTAACGGCTGCCCTTGGGATAAAGCGCAAACACATAAAAGTTTGATTAAATGTTTAAAAGAAGAAAGCCAGGAAGTTATTAACGCAATAGAAAATAACGATGATGAAAATCTAAAAGAAGAACTGGGCGATTTGCTTTTACAGGCACTCTTTCATGCTTTAATAGCCCAACAGGAAAAACGCTTTACATTAAAAGAAGTTATTGACGGCTTAAATAATAAACTTATAAAACGTCATCCGCATGTTTTCGGCTCGGCAAAAGCAAGCACACCCGAAGAGGCCCTTGCCCAATGGAAAGCCGCAAAATTAAAAGAAAGAGAAAATAACGCTAAATAAGACATTTAAAAATTTTATATACTATATAAGATATTTATATAAGGGGACAAAACATGAAAATACATTCCTTTAAAGTTACACCGAATTTACCTGAAAATATGAAGTTCTTAGAAGAACTTTCCAATAATATGTGGTTTGCTTGGAATTGGCCGGCAATCACTTTATTTTTAAGAATTGACGAAAAACTTTGGGAAGAATCCCAAAGAACGCCAAAATGGCTTATGGCAAGCGTATCCCAAAAAAGACTTGAAGAATTAAGCAGAGATAAAGATTTTATTGATCATTTGAATTTTGTTGAAAAATTATACCGCGATTATCAAAATAATAAAGATACCTGGTTCAATAAAAATAAAGGTGCGGGAAAAGATAATTTCCTGACGGCTTATTTTTCTATGGAATATGGTATAGGGGAAGGTTTGCCTATTTATTCCGGCGGTCTTGGCATGCTTTCAGGTGACCATATCAAAAGTTCCAGCGATCTGGGCTTACCTTTAATCGGCGTTGGCTTATTTTATCAAAAAGGCTATGTAAAACAAGTTTTAAATAAAGACGGCTGGCAAGGTGAAGAATACCCCGAAAACGACTGGGCGCATATGTCTGTTGAAGCCGTAAGAAACCAAGACGGAAGCAATTTAGTCGTTGATATTCCTTTAGGCAGAGAAATCGTTAAAGCAATGGTTTGGCGTGTGCCGGTGGGAAGAACTTCTCTCTACCTTTTAGATACCAATTTACCGGAAAATGCCCCCGCCAACAGAACTATTACCGAACAACTTTACGGCGGTGATAGAGAAAACAGAATTAAACAGGAAATTATTTTGGGTATCGGCGGCGTAAAAGCCTTAAAAAGTATGGGTATGAATCCAAGTGTCTATCACATAAACGAAGGGCACTCGGCTTTCTTACTTTGCCAACGCATAATTGATATTATGAAGGAGAAAAAAATATCCTTTGAAGAAGCGCGTGAAATTGTTTGGGCAACTTCCGTTTTTACAACCCACACTCCGGTTATTGCAGGTAATGAACATTTTGATTTTAATTTAGTTAAAAAGTTTATGGAACCTTATGTTATGCAACTCGGTATCGGTTGGGATGCTTTCTTAGATTTAGGTAAAGAAACACCGCAATCGCCAATGTTCTGCATGACGGTTTTTGCTTTAAAACTTTCCGCCTATTTAAATGGCGTAGCAAAACTGCACGGAGTTGTTTCCAGAGAAATGTGGAAGAATATCTGGCCCGGTTTAAATGTAAACGAAGTACCCATAACCAGTATTACAAACGGCGTACATTTGCCCAGTTGGGTAAGCCATGAGGCAAATGAACTTTATAAAAAATATGTTTATGGCGGCAATGATGATATGTCGGTATTTGAGCAAAGCCAATGGAATAAAGTCCAAGATATTCCCGATAATGAACTTTGGCAAACTCATACAATAAGAAAAGAAAAACTTATTAACCATATCAGAAGCAGAGCCGTGACCCAGGCAAAACGCCTTAGCGCAAATTTAAGTATGTCCAGAGCCGCGGGTAAAGTTTTAAAACAGGATATTTTAACTATCGGTTTTGCAAGAAGATTTGCTACTTATAAAAGAGCAACCTTGCTATTTAAAGATTTAAACCGCCTTTCCGATATTGTTAATAACCCAAGCAGACCTGTCCAATTTATTTTTGCAGGTAAAGCACACCCCGCAGATACTGCCGGAAAAGAGTTTATTAAACAGATTTTCAATATTATGAACGATCCGCGTTTTAGAGGTAAAATTGTATTCGCTGAAGATTATAATATGAATCTTGCAAGATATATGGTGCAAGGCGTGGATGTTTGGCTTAATAACCCTGTCCGCCCGATGGAAGCATCCGGCACAAGCGGTATGAAAGCCGCTTTAAACGGCGCTTTAGCCCTTTCCATTTTAGACGGCTGGTGGGATGAGGTTGGCCCTTGTGATTTCAGTTGGTCTATTATTGGATCGCAAAGTTATAAAAATGATATTGAACGCGATGAAGTTGAATCTCAAGCCCTTTATAACTTAATTGAGCAGGAAATTGTTCCTACTTACTATGAAAGAAATAAAGATAATTTGCCTACTAAATGGATTGAAAAAATGAAAACTTCCATTTGCACAATTGTTCCGTTCTTTAACACAAACAGAATGGTACAAGAATATTATGAACGCTTTTACTCAAAAGCACATTATTACGGCAATATCTTAAACACAAAAGGCAATACCGCCCTGCTTGCAAAATGGCGCGCGGAAATTGATGCCAACTGGCCAAGAGTTTCCATAGAAGATACTACGGGAAATATTGACAGAAATGTCTTTGTCGGCGAAACTTTAAAATTTACAGCCAGAGTTACTTTAGGTAATTTAAAGCCGGAAGATGTTGTCGTGCAATTGCAACTTGGTTTAAGAGGTCTTGGCGGTGCTTTTGAAAGCACAAAAGATACCGAAATGACATGCAAAGGCAAACAGGGAGATCATTATATTTATGAAATTGAACTAATGCCCGAACTGAGCGGACGCCAAGATTATGCAATGAGGGTTATTCCTTTTAATAAAAATATCCCCCATCCTTTCACACCTATTCATGTCAGGTGGGAAAATTAAACAAACTTATTTATTTAAGCAAATATAAATCCCCTCTTTTACGAGGGGATTTTTATTATTTAGTAAAGCCTAAATTATTCATAAGCAGTCATTGAATCCAAAATACCTCTGGGATCTTGCACTAACCCGGTATCTGCTACGATATAGTTTTTAAGCGTTGCATTAACCAAGTTTTTCATTTCCGCTATGCTTAACCTTTTGCCGTTACTGGCAAGATATTTGCGATTCATTATTCCAATAACTTTGTCATAAAGACTTGGCTTTAAAATCTTTATAGTAGCAAGAATATTCTCGAAATCTTCCAAACAACCTTCTGCATTTTGAGCCCAAACTTTAGAGCCAAAATCTTTACTATTATATCGGCTTACAACACATTTAAAGTTTTTTTCAATAATAGATGGTGTTTGAAGAGTAGGTTCCTGTTTTTGAAAATAACCAAATAACCACAAAGCATCGCTATAAGGCTCGGCAGTTAAAGAATCAATAAGGTTATCAGTATCTTTTATTTTAGAATTATCAAAAGGCAAATAACCATTTACAAAGTCTAAAACATTTGAAAGACTGCTGTTTCCGCGTTGGGTAGGATACACGACATCAATAATGTTCATTGTCGCATAAAAAGCACCGGTATTTTGATTTTTAAGAGATACTAAAGCAGGGCTCAAATCTCCTTCCAAAGGTGTTACATAGTTTTGGGCAAGAAAATCAAGACGACCGCCACCACCGCGAGAAACGATTTCTTGAATAGCAGCAAAAGCCCTATCAATATCTCCGGCGGAAGCAGGATATTGTTTTTTTACTTTTGCTAATTTTGCAGAAACCTGTTCAAGCACGGAATTAGAAACTTGTTGATTTTTTTCTTCATTTAGAACCTTATTTAAATTTTGCATTTCTTCTTGATCAACAATAATACTATTTATTTTTGATTCTGTATTATTATTTTTATCCGCGCAAAAAGCATTGCCTGCTAAAGCGGCAATACAAACTAGCGACACAAAGAAAATATTTCCCTTTTTCATAAAACTTCCCTCCTTTACAACTTCCTAATTAAATTATGACATATAAATATAATAACGGCAAGGGGCAAAAGTCCCATTTAATAAGATAAATAGGCCCAGAGTATTCTGGGCCTAAAGTCCTATAAAAAAATCCCCTCTTTTACGAGGGGATTTTTTCTATCTTAAAACTTTTATTTATATAAGGGGCTATACGCATCCATAGAAATCAATATTTTTTTAGGGTCATATACTGCTGTAGTACTGGGTAAACCCGCATCTTTAAAGATTTCATTTACTTTAAAAACTATTGTGGATATGCTGTAAGAACCTTTTGTTTTAGTATTATATTCGCGATTGATAATGCTATAAACTATATCAAAGACACGCGGATTAGACTCTTTCAAACTAGAGAGAATACTTTCCAAATTTTCTAAAGTATTTTCAAAATTCTGAGCATCAAAAACACTTTTATAGGTAAGAACTTTATCCAAACCTAAAACCATATATGTTACATTATCGGTAACAAAAGCAATATCTTTTTGTGCGGCCGGATATTCTTTTTTTAATTCTGAAAGTCTGTTTGAAACATCATCTAATGCATTTGCTTTCATAGAATAAACAAGACCGCCGATATCTCTTATTTGCACCATACCGGGCAAAAATCTATCGGCTTCGTCATAAAAATCAGAAATGCTGTAAGATTTGCCTTTAACATTATATTTGGTATCAATAACACCTCTTGTAGCATTAAAAGCAATAATATCTTGGTTTTTTAATTTAGCAAGATCAGAACTTAATTTTTCTACGGGAGTTATTAAATTTTGGGACATAAACTCGCCCGTTCCGCCAAATTCAATACGGGACATAATATCTCTTATATCCTCAAGAATAGCAGAAATACTGCCCGCGCTGTTAGGGAAAGCCCTCTTAACTTTTGCCAGTTTTAAAATAATTCTTTCAAAAGAAGGGTCAACTTGCCCTTGTTCCTTTTCAGTTAAAACTTCATTTATGGCTTTTAAATCTTCATCGGCAAAAGAGGCAAGAACACCTGTTTTTAATTCTTTAATATTATCTTGCACTTTTGCACAAAAAGCATTGCCTGCTAAAGCGGCAACAAATACTAACAACACGATGATAATATTTGTCTTTTTCATAAATATTTACCTCCGATATATCCTCTTAATTAAATTATCGCACATAAAAAGCCTTACCGCAAGAGACAAAAGGCCCATTTATAACTAGGTCTTTAGACCTAATAAAAAACTATTTTAAAGCAGCCTCTTTAAGAATTTCAGAAAGAGTAGGATGCGCAAAAGTTAAATCTGCAAAATCTTCTAAAGTCATATCCTGTTTTATGGCAAGAGAAATAAGATGTATCATTTCCCCGGCCCCCGCACCGACAATTTGCGCGCCAACAATTTTGTTTGTTGCCTCTTCGGTTAAGATTTGGGCAAAGCCCTCACTTTCGTTTTGGCTTAAAGCGCGGCCATTTGCCAAATAAAAACTCTTATGCACCTTTACAGAAAAAGTGGCCTTTTCTTTTGTAAGTCCGACACTTGCGGCTTCCGGCCAAGTATATAAAACGGAAGGTATCAAGTCATTATTATAGGAGCCTTTGCCCGTTAAAATGTGATTTACTGCGGCGGTTGCCTGCGCAGAGGCTGCATGGGCAAGCAATGATAAACCTGTAATATCCCCGACAGCATAAATATTATCTTTTATCTGCATTGTTTGGGAGTCAACTTTAACACCTTTTCTGTCATAAGGAATATTAAGCGATTCCAAGTTTAAACCGGATAAATCAACCTTGCGGCCAAGCGCAATAAGAACTTCTTCGGAAACAATTTTATCCCCGTTTTCTAAAATTATAATTTTATTTTCGCCGTCAATTTCCAAAGCATTTGCCCCAATACCGGTTTTAATTTCTATACCGCGTTTTTCAAGGGCGGTTTTTACGGCGCGGCTTATATCCTGCCCCATAACCTGCACAATAGCGGGCAATTTTTCCACCAAGACAACTTTAATACCCAAAGCATTAAAGAAACAGGCAAATTCGCAACCGATTGCGCCGCCGCCTAAAATTGTTATTGATTTAGGCAATTTTTCTAAATTAAAAACTTTTGCATTATCTAAAAGTTTATCTTTAAAACTTTCAAAAGAAGGCGGATAAAAAGCCGAAGAACCACAAGCAAGAATAAGGGCATCAAAAGTTATTTCCTGCCCGTTTACAATTATTGTTTTGCCGTCTTTTATTTTGGCTTCGCCTTTAATTAAATTTACTTTTGCTTGTTTATACAAGAAATCAAGCCCTCTTTTCAATCGGGCAATAACGGCTTGGCGGTTTTGTTGTATTTTAGAAAAATCATAAGAAGAATTTAAAGAGGAAAGTTCCTGCTCCTTTGTGCTGTATTTTGCAATTTCTTTTAAGGAAGCAAAATTATGCGCTCCTGAAAGCCATGTTTTAGAAGGAATACATCCGCAGTTTAAACAAACACCGCCGAGTTCGTTTTTTTCTATTAAAGTTACTTTTGCCCCCATTTTTGCTGCTTTTAAAGCCGCTTCCTGTCCGCCGGGACCTGCACCAATAATTACTATATGTTTTTCCATTTTTATAAACCACCTGTTTTTAGTTCTTAATAAAAGTATATAATATTTATATGAACCCAAAACCTTCTTTCTTAGGACACCGAGAACGCTTGCGCAAAAAATTTCTTAACGGCGGTTTTGATTCTTTCTTGCCTCATGAAATTTTAGAATTGCTTTTAACCTATTCCATACCGAGGAAAGATACTAAACAACTTGCTTGGACTTTGCTAAAGAAATTCGGTTCTTTAAACGATGTATTAGATGCTAAAAAAGAAGATCTATTAAAAATAAAAGGCCTTGGCCCGGCAAGTATAGTTTTATTTAAACTGACCAGAAATATTATGAGGGCCTATTCCCTTGAAAAAATAAAAAGCAGAAAAGAAATTTCTACCCCGGAAAATCTGCTTGAATTTTGCAAAGCATCCTTGCACGGCCAGCAGGAAGAGGCTTTTGAAATTATTTATTTAACTATAAGAAATACCGTTATTGACGTTGAAAGACTTTGCCAAGGCTCGCTTAATAAAGCCATGGTTTCGCCAAGAAAAATTTTAGAAAAAGCCTTTGAACATAATGCCGCAGGTTTAATTTTTATACATAATCACCCTTCGGGCGAGCCAACACCTTCCAACGAAGATTTTAATTTAACAGAAACTTTAACCCGTCTTGCTACTCCGCTTGGCATTATGATTTTAGACCATATTATCGTAGGCAGAGGTAAGTTTTTCAGCATGAAAGCAGGATGCCTAATCTCCGACAGGAAAGAAGATTAAATGCAAAAACAAACTCTTTTAAAACAAGTTCTGAAATATCAGGTTTACCCCGCTATGGGTTGCACGGAGCCTGTTGCAACGGCTCTATGCGCGGCAAAAGCAGCAAGTTTAGTTAAAGGTAAGATAATAAAAGCAAATATTTTTGTTGATAATGCAACTTATAAAAACGGCCTTGCCGTGCGCTTGCCAAATACTAAAAACGAAAGAGGTAATGCCCTGGCCGCTGCACTTGGTTTAGTTATAAAAAAACCGGAACTTGATATGGAAATTTTAAAAGAGGCAAATACAAAAAAAGTTAAAGACGCAAAAAAACTTTTATTAAATAAAATTGTTCAACTTAAAATAAAAGATACTAAAAATTTTCATATTGAAACACAAATTTTAACGGATAAAAAAGAAAAAGCCACCGCAATAATTGCTACTCATCACAACAATTTCAGTTATCTTGCTTTAAACGGAAAAATTCTATTAAATAAAAAAGAACAAAATAAACAAATTTGCCCCTTTAATACTTTGCTTAAAAAAGCAACTTTGGCTGATTTAATAAAAGAAGCAAATAAAGCCGATACTAAAGATTTAACTTATATCAAAAAAGGCGTTTTAATGAATTTAAAAGCCGCAAAAGAAGGCAAAAAGTTAAAAAAAGTAGGTTACTACTTACAAAGTTTAGTAGATAAAAAAATATTAAGTGAAAATATTGTAAATAACACTAAAATACTTTGCGCATTAGCCGCAGATGCGCGTATGGACGGGGCTGCTTTACCCGTAATGAGCAGCGGCGAAAGCGGCAATCAAGGTATAGTGGCAATACTTGTTCCTTATAATGTAGGCAAGGCATTAAAAATAAAAGAAGAAATTATTTTAAGAAGTATTGCTTTATCACATTTATTAAATGCCTATGTCAAAACTTGGACAGGCGGATTAGCACCGATTTGCGGTTGTGCAATTGCAGCAGGTGTTGGTGCTTCGGCCGCTTTGGTTTACCAACAAAAAGGTCCTGATATTAAAAAGATAACCCTAGCCATAAATAATATTATTAGTGATATAGGCGGCATGCTTTGCGACGGAGCAAAAAGCGGATGCGCTTTAAAAGTGGTAAGTTCGGTTGACAGCGCACTAAGAGCCGCTTTCATGGCAATAAACAATTACGGAATCAGTGAAATTGAGGGCTTTGTCGGGCAAAATGCCCAAATAACAATAAAAAACTTAAGCAAAATTTCCAATATCGGCATGATAAATGTTGACAGCACTATTTTAAATATTATGGAAGAAAAAACAAAATGCAAATAAGTATTATTTTAGTTCGTCCGAGAAATCCGCAAAATATCGGCGCAGCCGCACGCGCTATGGGCAATTTTGGTTTTGAAGATTTGCGTTTGGTTAATCCTTGGGACCCGACTTGGCAGGAAGCAAAAAGCGCCGTAGGTGCAAGCCCTATTTTAAAAAAAGCAAAAGTTTTTAATACTATTGAAGAGGCCGCAAAAGATGCAAATATTTTAATTGCTACTACCGCTTTAAAAAACAGAAAACCCTTTCAGCAGATTTTAACTTTAAATAAAATTGAACCTTTTATAAAAGAAAATAAAAATCAAAAAATTGCGCTTTTGTTCGGCTCGGAAAAAACCGGTCTTAATGCCGAAGATATTGATAAAGCCGATTATATTTTAAATATTCCGACAACGGCAAAAGTTCCATCTATAAATCTGGCTCAGGCAGTTATTTTATGCTGCTGGGAATTTTCTAAAAACGATTTAAAAACACCGCGCACAAATATCAAAAAATCCGCAACAATAAAAGAAAAGGAAATTGCTTTAAACAATCTTTTACTGCTTACGGATAAACTTGACCTCCCGCCGATTTTAAACAAAAAGATATGCACGCAAAAATTACAAAAAATAAGTGCGGCAAAAAACTTTAGTAAAGAAGAAATCTTCTTTATAAATTCTATTACCCAAAAAATAATAAAGAAATTATCCTAGGAAGATATATCCTACAAGTGTTCTCAGGTCAATTTTCAAGTTAATTTTGTTATAATACTAAAAAAGGAGACACTATGAAAAAATTTATTACTCTTGCCGGTATATTAGGAATTATTTTAATTGTCAGTATTTATTTTATTGGCAAAAAATCCCCCGAAAGATATCCCGATTTGCCCCAAGCACCTCAAAAAAATATATCCCAAGTTAAAAAGCATATCGTTTCCGAAGAAGAAAAAAAGAATGCTCCCGCTTTAGAAATTTTACCGACTATGGATAGTTTTTCAATCGCCAAAAATCAAGTTTGGGCCGGCGTATTTCAGTTGATCTGGGATGATTTGGCCAATGAAATTAACAAGGCACCTATTAAATTTTCAAAATCTCAACCGGAAATAGTAGATCTCTTAAACGGAAGTTCCTTTAGTGTAAAAGATTTGTCTTCAAATGCGTATTATAAAAAATTAGGTCTTGCATCATTACAATTAAAAAAAGAAATTGAAGACGGCATTTGGAATAAATTCCACGAAAAAAGTAC
>Ga0310696_10001287_pt1 | contig 36581 bp, 57 predicted proteins | sample AusTroGonzalo_MG_4_FD_203885 | JGI IMG/M metagenome (GOLD analysis project Ga0310696, IMG submission 203885) | Bovine rumen microbial communities from tropical cattle in Woodstock, Queensland, Australia - Gonzalo_02 (v2) (version 2) | ecosystem: Host-associated > Mammals > Digestive system >... | reverse complement strand
TGGCTATGGCTCTGGCTCTGGCTCTGTCGATGGCTATGGCTCTGGCGATGGCTCTGGCTATGGCTCTGGCTCTGGCTATGGCTCTGGCTCTGGCTCTGGCTCTGGCTCTGGCTCTGGCTATGGCTATGGCTATGGCTATGGCTATGGCTATGGCTCTGGCTATGGCTCTGGCTATGGCTATGGCTATGGCTTAAAATCTTTCAACAATAAAGTAGTTTATATAATTGACGACGTTCAAACAATTATAACCCACGTATCAAAGAGTATGGCAAAAGGATTTATTCTAAAAAATACATTTGAATTAGAGCCTTGTTATATTGCAAAGGGTCATAATTTGTTTGCTCATCGGTCAAACATCAAAAGAAGCAATACAAGCATTACAAAATAAAATATTTAGAAACATGGATACAGAAGAATTAATAAAACAATTTAGGCAAAAATTTAAAACTAAAAGCAAATATAAAGGAACTACATTTTATGATTGGCATTATATATTAACTGGTAGCTGTGAAATGGGAAGAAACAACTTTGTAGAAGAACACAACTTAAATTTAGACAAAATGTATTCAGTAAAAGAATTTATACAGCTTACAGAGAATGATTACGGTGGAGAAATTATCAAAGAATTAAAAGAATATTATGTGTAATAAAGAATATTGCACAGGGTTAGTGAGATGGAGAGAAACAAAAAATTATGGAGAAGTAAGGAGGGAAGAAAATGAAATTTACAAACGAGGAATTGGAAGAACTATTAACAATTAATGCTCAAGCAAAAATTATGGTGCGAAATTTAAGTTATTGCGATGAACTAGAAAAAGCACTATATGAATGTATGAAAAACAAAACAGAATTAAGCAAAGAAAAAATACAAAAAGCACATAATAATTATTTAGCATTAGCTTTTTTTGTAGGGTTAAATCAATGTCATGGAGAATTATTTGAAAGGCTTGATAAATTTATGAATGAAAATAGATAAATTATATATGGTAAGGAGAATAAACCAATGGCAAACAACAGACAAGCAAAGGAAGAATTAATTAGAAAATATGGAGCAGAATGTTTTATTGAAAGATTACATTTACGAGATACAAAAGGGTTAAAGTATAAAGGAAAAGGACAATACAGAAAAATGAAAATGCTTACATACCATCACATTAAGCCAAAATCAAAAGGAGGACAAGCTACAGTAGATAATGGAGCGATATTAAGTAATGAAAACCACGCATGGTTTCATAAGCAACCAAAAGGGAAACAGCAAGAAATGAATAAGAAATTCCAAGAGTTTAAGCGAGATGTTGACGAGATAAAATTAATATTAGTAGATGATGTAGATGTGGACTTTAAAGTTGTTGCATCGATATTAGAGCTAGATGAAAAAGGTAGAATCAAACAAGAGAGGAAAGATAGCCATGAGGAAGCAAATAAAAAAGGCAATGATTATATTAGGTGATATTGATTTAATTAACACCAAGAAAAAATATATCAATCAGAAAAAACTTCACGAAGCATTTAATATATTAGATAAATTAGATGCAAGGCTAGAAAGAGAAGAAATAAGGAGGAAAACAAATGACCAGTAAAGATTTAATCGATTTTAGCATAAACCAAAAATGGGCAAGAGCAAGAATAATCTTTTGTGAGCAGCAAAAAGAAACTATTGCTAAGTTATCCGCAGTAATATCAGATATGCCAAGAGGAAGTAGAAAAGTTGAAGATAATGAGGCGGAAAGCCTAACAAAACTATTAGACCAGATTGATGGGCTAAAAAAACAAATAGAAGATGAAGCAGTTGAGATGGAGAATAAATTAACAGAACGCTTAAATAAAATGGAAAAAAGACAAGGGCTATTGTTATATCATCACTATATATTAGGTGATAGCATAAAATATATTGCTAAAGAAATATTACACAACGAAAAAAAATATACATATAAGTTAAGAGATAAAGCTTTATTGGAATTTGATAAAATAAATTAAAAAGAGAAAAAAAAGGTTGAATCACGAAAACGAAGTGTGTTAATATATATAATGAATTGAGATGTAGGTAGAGATACCTCGTAGAAGTGAAACAAAACACTCAGTCCGAGCATCTCGTTAAAATCACCTAAAAGAGCAGAGAAATCTGTTCTTTTTTTATTGAGGTAAAACATATGAAAAGAAGTTATATAGCAGATCAAATAATGGCAGAATATAACAGAGAGCAAAAATGGAAAAATAAAGCACGTCAACATTGCATGGAAACAACGTGTGATATGTGCCAATATAAGTATATATGTGATGATATTGAAGAGGAGAAAGATGAGAGTTGCGATTGATAATCTTGAATATTTGAATAAAATAAAAGACAAAGAAGTTATCTATGTATTTGACGACAACACAACATTACAAGAGCTAGTTGATACAGGATTACATTGTATACACAAAGATTACATAGAAGACGTTGATATTAACCTAACAGATTATGCCATACCTTGCATAAAAAAATGCAGTATAGATGATGACTTGAACATTGAAGAAAAAGAGTATAGATTCGCAATAATAGTTCCAAATTGTAACAACGACCATGGAGAATACAACGGAAAAACATTTTTAGGAAATTGTATAGAATCTATACTGAATCAGACATATAAGAATTTTTACTTGATATTTGTTGATGATATGAGTACAGATTCGAGCATAAAGACAGTTAAAAGTTATAAAGATGATAGAATACATATAATACAGAATAGACGTAAGAGATACAATGGAGGCAGTAGAAATGTAGGAATAGAATATGCACTAGACAATTTAAAAATTGATTATTTTTGTTTCATAGATTCTGATGATTGGTGGAAAGATAATACAGTACTAGATACAATTAACAGGAAACTACATAATCACGACATGATGATATTAGGAAGTGAAATGATATTTGAGGATGGAACAACAGTACCACAATACAACAAGTATAGCAGTTATGAAGACGTGTTTTTTTGCTTAAATAATGTATGGTGTACAGCATGGAGTAGAGTAGTAAGAAAAGATAAAATAGTATATTTTGAAGAATCAACACTAATGGAAGATAGAGTTTGGAGTTACAAATTAGCGGATAATATAGATTATAACAATATAACTCACTTAAATAAAATATGCTATGTATGGAATAGGTTAAACACAACAAATAGTGTAAGCGTAGTAAGAGGAGGAATATGGGATGCAAGTGCATATTGCCATATAGGACATCAGTTAATGCTATTAGACAACTTAAAACATGAAGAAATGAGAAATAAATTACAACGAAGAATAAATGAATGTAAAAATAAAGTAAATATGGGAGAATATCAACAGTATTAGGAGGAAATATGAAATATATTTTAATGTGCGGAGGTAATTATCCAAGCTTTAAAAAACGTAAGCAATTAGCAGAAGTTAGCGGAGAGGTGTTAATAGAAAGAACAATAAGACTACTTAAAGAAAATGGAATAAACGACATTGTTATATGCACAAATGGAAAAGATTTTGATTATTTAGGATTGCCAATATTAATGCAAGATAATGATTATATAGCAGGAAGCAAAGACGAAGGACTTAAATCAAAAGCTTGTTGGTTAAATGCTTATTATCTAATTGAAGAACCATGTTGTTATATACATGGGGACGTATATTTTAGCGAGGAAGCAATTAAAACCATTGTAGAAACAGAAGTCAAAGATACAATGTTTTTCTGTATAAGAGATTTACAAGACGGCAGACCAACAGGAGTAAACGCAAAAGGACGTGAGCCATTAGCATATAAAGTGCAAAATTATAAATTATTTAGAAATGCAATAGATGATTTACTAAGAATGGTAGATGAGGGGGTATACAAAGATAAGATACCTCCTTTTAGTTGGCATTTATACAGATATATTAACGGATTAGAGTATGTTTCAGATAATTTAGGATTTATAAACAATATATTTGAAACTAAGGGAGATTACATAGTGATAGATGACTATACAACAGATGTAGACAGCATAAAGGATGTTGAAAGAATAGAAACAATGTTAAAAATTATGAAAGGAGAAATTAAGATGGTAAAAGTAGAGATAATCGAAAGTACAAGATTTGGTAGATTCAATGAACTTAAAAACCTTGTAAGAAAGAATCCAGGCAATAACGAAAAAGGAATTATCTATGTTGGAGATACAGCAGAGTGTACTGAAGAATTAGCAGAGTATTTAACAAAAACAAATCCAATGGGTAGACCTTTTGCAAAAGTAATTGAAGTTATACCAGAAAAAGCAGAACCAAAAGAAGAAAAGAAAACAACTAAGAAGACAGCTACAAAAACAACAGCAAAGAAAAAGACTACAACTAAGAAAAAATAAAGTGAAACAAAACTCTTAAAAGTAGGGAGAGTTAATTATGAATGTAGCTCAAAACATTAACAAATTATTATACGCTCTAAAACAAAAAGGATTGTTATACAAAATAAATAGTTTCCAAATATATTCTGAAAAGAATGACAAGTTCTTTACTAAATATCAAATACAAAAAAGAGAACAGATTGAAGTTTATAATAGGGATATAGAAAAAACAGAAATACAACAAAGATATATTGTAAAAAAAGAATATTACTCTAAAATAGATGTAATGAAATATCTTGCAGAAGAATACAAAAAAGGAAGTGAGGCAAATGAATGAAGAGTATGACAAATTAACAGAAAAACAAAAAAGGTTTATAGATTACTATATAGAAACAGCAAACGCAAAAGACAGTGCAATAATGGCGGGATATAGTGAAAAGACAGCGAAAGTCATAGGCGCAGAGAACTTATCCAAACTTAACCGATTTATTAAACAAAAACTAAACGAGAAAGCTAATGATAGAATAGCCTCACAAGACGAAGTATTGGAATATTTGACAAAAGTTATGAGAGGCGAAGAAAAAGACCAATTTGATTTAGATGCTTCACTACAAGATAGAACAAAATGTGCAGAACTATTAGGGAAAAGATATTTATTGTTTACAGATAGAATTAAAGCAGATGCAAATGTAGATACAACTATAAAGGTAACAATAGATGATTAATGTAAGCATAAGCAAAAAAGTATTTAATGATATATATATACCATTTATAGATAATCAAGACAGATATTTATTGTTTTACGGTGGAGGTTCGAGTGGTAAATCATATTTTATAGTACAAAGATATATAAAGAAGATGATGAGCCAAAAAATGAACTTATTAATAGTAAGACAAACAGGAAATACAAACAGAGATAGTACATTTGCGCTGTTTAAACAAGTAATAAAAGAATGGAAGTTAGATGACTTATTTATTATAACAGACCTTAGAATAAAGTGTATAAACAAAAACGAGGTTATATTTAGAGGATTAGACGACGTTGAAAAGATAAAATCAACTACGTTTGAAAATGGAGAATTAACAGATATATGGGTAGAAGAGGCAACAGAAACATTAGAAGAGGACATAAATCAATTAAAGGTACGTCTAAGAGGTGGAACATCAAAGAAACAAATGGTATTAAGCTTTAACCCTGTTAATATAAATCATTGGATAAAGAAGCATTTTATAGATTCAGGACTTGCAACAGTTTGTCATAGTACATATAAAGACAATAAATTCTTAACAGAAGAAGACAAAGAAACATTGGAAGCGTTTAAAGATGTTGACCCATATTATTACAACGTATATTGTTTAGGTCAATGGCGGAGTATTAGGAAAAACATTCTTTAATGCGGAAAAGATAAGTAATAGAATATCAGAACTTGAAGAGCCTATAAAAACAGGTTCTTTTATTTATGAGTATGACAATAATAAGATTAAGAATGTAAAATGGCAAAACGACCCGAATGGATTTATAAAGATATACGAATTGCCTAAAAAAGATTATCCATATGTATTAAGTGGAGATACAGCGGGAGAAGGAAGCGACTATTTCACAGGTCATGTATTGAATAATGTAACAGGGAAACAAGTAGCAGTATTAAGAGAAGAGTTTGACGCTGACGAATACACAAGGCAGATGTATTGTTTAGGCAAGTATTATAACGAGGCATTGATAGGAATAGAAGCAAACTTTGACACATTTCCAATTAGAAAATTAATAGAGTTAGGATATACTAATCAATTCATAAGGGAAAAGGAAGATACATACACAGGAAAGCACGCTAAATCATATGGATTCAGAACAGACAGAATAACAAGACCACTTATATTAAGTGAATTACAAGCAATAGTAAATGACAATATAGACAGAATAAATGACAAGGAAACATTAGAGGAAATGTTAGTATTTGTACGCAATGAAAAAGGAAGACCTGAGGCACAAGACGGTTGTCATGATGACTTAATTATGGCATTAGCAATAGCATACTATATAAGACCACAACAAAGCATGAAAAGAAAAACAAAACCTGATAAAGAAATCCAAAAAGATATATTAAAAGATTTTGGATTTACTGAAAAGATTAAAGTAGGCTCTGATATAGGGTCGAGAATAGAAGTATTTTAGGAGGCACAAAGTGATTAATTTATTAAATGGATTAATACCCGCTGTATGTATAAGCATACGGCTTTTTTGTTGGTTACAAGATAGGTAAAGGGGAGAAAATACAAAACCCTGTAAAGCAGACAACAGAAACGATTATTAAGAAAGTACAAACGCACCAACACAATGAGAAGGTAAAAGAAAGATTAGAACAAATAAATACTTACCTTGACAATATAGAAAACTACAATGGCACAAGCGAAGGGCAGAAGGAGTTGAAGAATATTGAAATCTAATTATGAAGAAGAGATAAATAAAACCGATGTATGGAAAGATTATGAAAAGGGTGTAATTTTTAATAGAACTAAAGACTTATATGTAAATACAGAAAAGAATTACAACTTTTATCACGGTAAGCAATGGGAAAATGCTAAGCTAGGTGGAATACAACCGATGGTATATAACATCATAAAACCAATAGTTAAATATAAGCTAGGTGTTATAGGACAAAACCATTATGAGATAGTGTTTAACCCAAATACATATGACACAGTAGAAGAAGGCGAAAAGATACAAGAGTTATGTGATGTATTAAACAAACATATAGAAAGAATATGGGAACTACAACAAGTTGACAAAATAGTTAGAGAGGCAACAAAAGACGCTTGTATTAATGATGAGGGTATAATACATAACTACTTTGATGATGAGGTAGTACCTGAATTAATAGATAAGAATAATATATACTATGGCAACGAGAACAGTCCTGAAATACAAAGTCAACCATATATCATAATCAGTTACAGATTACCCGTATCAGAAGTAAGACAGCAAGCAGAAGACTTAGGAGTGTCAGCTGAAAAAATAGAGCTAATATTACCTGATGGAGAAACAAGAGAACAGGCGGGATATGACAATATATCAGACGAAGTAAATCCTATGTGTTTGGTGTTACTTAAATATTTTAAAGAGAATGGAACTGTAAGATACACAAGAGCAACAAAGAATTGTGTATTAGAAGAAAACGTAGATACAAACCTTACACTATATCCAATAGCACACTTAAACTGGGAAATAGCAAAGGGTAGCGCAAGAGGAATAGGGGCAGTAAATTGTATCATACCAAACCAAATAGAGATAAATAAGGTAGAAGCAAGACGCGCATTAGTAGTTAAAATATCAGCTTTTCCAAGACTTGTTTATAATACAGATTTAGTACAAAATCCTAAAGCATTAGAAAAAGTAGGTGGAGCAATAGAAATAACAGGTGGAGCAAGCGTAGAAGACGTAAGAAATGCAATAGGATATATAAACCCTGCGAATATGACGTCTGACGTGGCTAACTTGAGTGAGTCAATGAAATCTAACACAAGAGATTTAGAAGGTGCGGGAGATGTAGCAACAGGTAATGTAGACCCAACGCAAGCAAGTGGTAGAGCAATCTTAGCAGTACAACAAGCGTCACAACAGCCTTTATCTGAACAAGTAGATAACTTTAAGTGTTTTGTAGAGGATATGGCAAGAATATGGTTCGATATGTGGAAGACTTATGAAGTAGACGGAATGAACATCATGTACGAAGAAAAAGATGCAGAAGGAAATATCATAGAAGAACCAGGAATAATTCCATTTGCTATGCTTGAAAAATTAGAGCCAAACATTAAAGTAGATATAACACCACGTAGCCCATATGATAGATACGCAGAAGAACAATCATTAGAAAACTTATTTATGAATCAGAAATTAACATTTGAGGAGTTTGTTGATGCGCTACCTGATACAAGTGCAATGCCTAAAAACAAATTAGAGCAAATCATACAGAAACGTAAAGAAAATCAAGCTAGAATAAATGAAATGATTATGGAAGGTAACAGAATAAGTAGTGCAGTAAATACAGTAATGAATCAAGAAATGCAAAATGCAGAAGCGGAAGGAGGCAACGAAAATGAAATGCAAGGATTGCCGACTGGTGGAGATGAGGGTCAAGGAAATCAAGGACAACCTGATAATACTACAATGCCCGAAGTGTAATGCAGAAACGACAATAGAGATGACAGAAGAAGAAAATTAAGCCTTAACAGGCTTTTTTTATATGTCCAAAACGTGCTTATCGACAATAAAAGATGCAAGGAAGCCGACAGGCTATAAACGGGAGGTTTTTATGGATAACGAAGAGTTAGACAATGAAGAAATTTTAGATGTACCTGAAACATCTGAAGAAACAGAAGACGAATCTGTTGAGGAAGAAGTAGTAGTCAATGCTAGCCAAGATGAAGCTTCTGAAGATATTGACAAGCTAGTAGAAGAAAGAGCTAATAAGCTATTTGAAGAGAAAGTCGAACAAAGACTAATCAGAGATAGGGAAAAGAGAGATAGGGAACACCAAAAGGAACTATCTAAGTATAAACAGCTTGAAAATATCATGAAAGCAGGTTTGGACGTAGACTCATTAGATGATGCAATAAGCAAATCAAATGAGTTCTATAAAGAGCAGGGAGTAAATATCCCAGAGTATCAAGACGTTTACGACGAAGAGCGTGAGAAGAAATTTGCAAGGTTTGAAGCCCAAGAAATAATTGACATGGGTAGATATGAGATTCAAGAGGAAGTGGAGAGATTATCGAAAATTCCTTACGAACAAAAATCAGTCTACGAAAAAGCCATGTTTGAAACATTGGGAAGAAAACTAACAGAGATTGAAGACAGAGAGAAATTAGAGGCTCAGGGTGTCAACGTAGAAATGTTAGACACAAAAGAGTTTAAAGACTTTAGAGAGCAATTTAATTCAAGCACAGAAATCTCTAAGATTGTGGACTTATATAACAAATCAAAAGGAGTAACAGTTGAAAAGCCTAAGAGTCCAGGCAGTGCAAAAAGCACAACAACAGTAACTCCAATAAAAACATATTACAGTCCAGATGATTATGACAAACTAACAGAAGAGGACTTAAAAAATCCTAAAATTATGGAGGTTGTCGATAGGTCAAGATTGGACTGGTATAAAGGAGGAAAATAATTATGTCAGTAGCAGTATTTAAACAAACTCTATGGAGCAGAAAAATACAAAATGTATTAGATACATTAACAGGATTAAGAACACATAGTGATTATGAGTTCGAAGGAGAAATAAAAGCAGGAAATAAGCTTAAAATAACAGGGTCAGTTAGACCTACAATAGGTACATATGTACCAGGTACAGACATCAATATCGAAAGTGTTGATGGAACAGACCAAGAATTAGTTATAGACCAATTCAAATATTTTGCAGTATACTTTGATAATGTAGACAAAGCACAATCTATTCCAGGGGTAATGGAAAACGAAGCTAAAGAATGTGCTAAAGAATTACATGAAGAGGGAGATAAATACGTTGCAACAGTAATGAAAGCAGAAATAGAAAAAGATGGCTCTACTGTTGCTAAGAGTGATGCGTTTACTCCAACAAAAGCAAACATAGTAGAAAAAGTAGAAGCAGGTTTAGTTGCATTATATACAAACAACGTAAAACCAACAGATGAATTATACGGAGAATTTTCTCCATTAGTATATTCATTCTTAAGACAAGCATTAACAGAAACATTAACAAACAATGTTGAGCTTGCTAAGAAAGGTGCAGTTGGAAAATACAACAACGTATTAGTATGTATTGAAAACTTACTACCAAGAAACAATGCAACTACTGTAAGATATAATATTATAAGAACTTCAAAAGCCGTAGCATTTGCAGGTCAAATTGACCAAATCAAAGCAGTAGAAAAAGAAAAAGGATTTGGAGATATTCTTAAAGGATTGTATGTATTTGGTGCAAAAGTTGTAAGACCAGAGCAAATGTATGCTCTTCAAGAAACAGTAACACCATTACCATCAATATAGTAGCAGGGGAGGGAAACCTCCCTTTTTTTATCGCTTTTAAAGGTTTTATAGTCAGTTCGAGTCTGACAAAAGCGGAAAGGAAGGAAGATATGGAAGAAGAAAAGAAATTCAAAGGCAAAAAGCCACAGGAAAAAGTAGAACGCTATATGATTAAGCCACATTATGGATTGTTTTTAGGTGTTACAGTTAATAAAGACACAGACATAGATGATGTAACAGAAGACGGCAAAACACATCAAACAATAAAAGGAACAACATTCACAACGGAAAGAAAAGACAGCTACGAAAAAGATGGCATCAAAGTATCAGAAGAATCAAAGTTAGTTGTTGAGCTTAAAGAAGGTACAAGGCTTGTATGGATAGACGGTCAAGGATATATACTACCTGACTTTGAGCCAAAAAGCCTAGCAGAAGTAAAACAAGATTTAGCAAGTTTAGTAGACAAAGACGGAAATGAACTATAAGGAGGTATAAAATGACTTTAGGAGAGAATAAAAAAATAGCATTAAGTTTAGTTGAAGAATACAGCCCTGATAATCCTTTACTTACTGATGACGAGGACATTCAAATAAGGATTAACTTACTATACGCACCAGCATATCAAGAAGTGTCAGAACGCAAAAAAATAATGAAAACAAAAGTATTAAAGGAAATCACAGGCACAACAAGTGAAGGATATACAGAGTATGGAACACCAGCTAATATGTATCAAAGAAGACGTATAATAGCGTTAAATGAGAATAACGAACAAGTAGAAGCTAAATATAAAGTAATAGGTAAAAAAGTATATATAAGCAATGAATCAGATGCTCAGTATATTTTAGAGTATTATCAATATCCAACAGTAATAACAGAAGACACAGAAGATAGTTTTGTTTTAGAAGTCGACCAAGATGCACAAATGTTACTTCCATATTTAGTAGCAAATGACATTTTAAAGGTTGACCAAAGTGCAGACTATACAGCATTTTTAACAGAATACAACAGAAAGCTACAAGACTTTGATAATAGACGAGAAATCCCTTCAATGATTGTAGAGGAAGGAGTGGTTTAATATGGCAACTCCATCAACAAGAACATATGCAGATTTTACGGGTGTTGACTTTATAAATGAGCCAAGCAATGTTGCAATTAACCGCAGTCCTGATGCTTTAAACGTATGGAGAGATTATAGAAAAGAAGATGTAGCAATAGAAACAAGACCTGGCACAAAACTAATAGGTCAAATAGGTTCTGACATAAAAGGAATATATGTATGGAGTGGGTCAGAAGCAATAGTACATTCAGGGAAATATCTATACAAATGGTCAAATTTTCCAAACACACCAACAGTAAATACATTAACACAATTGTTTTCAACTATGAATGTAAACAATAGAACGTCATTTAATAGATTTGGGGATTGTTTATATATACTAGATGGAACAAACTACCTAAAGTATGATGGAACAACATTGTCAGACGTAGCAACAGATAGCTTTATTCCAACAACTACAATAGGACGTAGCCCAAGTGGTGGAGGAGAAAGATACCAAGATGTAAATGTATTACAACCTAAAAGAATAAACTCATTTTTAGCAGATGGAACGTCAACAACATATTCACTAGATGCAACAGACATTACATCTGTTGATGAGATAAAAGTAAATGACACAGCAGTTACAACAGGCTACACGGTAAACACAACAGCAGGAACAATAACATTTAACACAGCACCTTCTGCACCTGCAATTAGTGGACAAGATAACGTATTTATTACATTCACAAAAGAAGTAAGCGGATATGCTAACAGAATAAAGAATTGTACAAAAGCCGTCATGTTTGATGATAGGCTATTTTTTACGGGAAATCCAACATATCCAAATGCAATATTTCATTCAGAGCTTAACAATCCATCTTATATATCAGACCTTAATTACTATGAAGATGGTTCAACAGATTCTCCAATCAAAGACATAGAAGTAGGAAATAATTTGTTATGGGTGTTTAAATATAAAGACCAAAACAATAAGAATGTGTTTTACCATACTAAAGACTTTGATAACGAACAAGGTTCAATATATCCATGTTTTGAATGTAACGTAGAAATAGGATGTTGTGCTAAAGCTATTAATTTTAATGATGATATAGTGTATTTAAGCAGAAACGGATTAGAAGGCATTATTTCAACAGAATTAGAATCAAGGCAAATAATAGACCATAGGTCAAGTTTAGTAGACCCTGTAATGGTAAATTTAACAGACTATACAGATGCCAATATGGCAACATGGAACGGATATTTATTAATACTAGCCAACGGAAGAATATTTTTAGCAGATTCAAGAGGTAAATATGCGTATAGTAATAGCTTCCAATACGAGTGGTTTTATTGGAGCTTTAACTGTAATCCAACCTTGCTTAAGGAATATGACAACAGATTATTTATGGGAACAAGCGACGGTTACATATATGAATTAGATGGAACAAATGATAATAACGAAATAATTGAGAGTTATTGGACAACACCACTTGATAATTTTGGATATTTTAACAGGCTAAAAACAACAAATAAACGTGGAGGAATAGCAAAAGTAAGATTAACACAAGGTGGAGTTATAAACATAGCGAGAAAAACAAATAAAAAAGGCGATTATACCTTCACAAAAAGACAATATCTAAAAGGATTCAGTTTTGCACAGATTAACTTTAAAGAGTGGAGATTTAAAAACGCATATCAAAATTATGTAGTTTTCAAAATAAAAGAAAAGAAATTCAACGAAATATCAATAAAAGCATATTCAAACGAATTAGACAAGCCATTTGCATTGTACTCAATAACACTTGAGGCATTTGTAGGTGGCTATATTAAGAAATAGGAGGAATTAAATATGTCATTAACAAAATGTACAATAGATACTGATGTTATATCAAATTTAGCAGATGAGCCAACATTAACAGCAACACAACTAAAAGCAAAGTTTGATAAAGAAGCGGATGATTTAAAAACATACATCAATGAAACACTAACAACAGAGATTGATTCATTAGTTGCAACAACAAGGACACAATTATTAGCAAGTATAGAAGCTTCAATACTTGCAGATAATCAATCTAAATATCATGTAGGAAAAATAATAATGAGTACAGAAAATGTCAATCCTGCAACTTATTTAGGTTTTGGAACATGGGAATTATGGGGTAGTGGTAGAGTACCCGTAGGTATAAATACATCTGATACGGACTTTAATACTTCAGAAAAAACAGGAGGAGCAAAGACACACACATTAACAGCAAGTGAAATGCCAAGCCATAACCATACCTACTTAAAGTCAAACAGTCCAACAGGAAGTACGGCATTAACAATAAATCAAATACCTTCACATGACCATGAATTATATACATATGCAGAAAGCGGTTCGACAGCAACACAAAGAAAAGTAAGAGGAACAGAGCATGCACGAAATGCTGGTTATGCAATTGGAGGAACTGAAGCAAGAGGTGGAGGACAAGGACATACTCATACAATTTCAACATCATCAACTAGCACAGGAAGTAAAGGAAGCGGAACAGCACACAACAACTTACAACCATATATCACTTGTTATATGTGGAAGAGAGTAAGTTAGAAAGGAGTATTATATGGCAACAGGATATGAAGATATTGATAATTTTGCAAAACAGCAACAGTCAAATTTAAAAGCACAAGAAACATTGCAAGACCAAATAACAGATTTAGGAACACAAAAAACAATAGATAAATTACAATACGACCAAGCAAAAATCGATAAACAAACAAACAAAACAACATCAGGGTTGTATACAGACTATCAAAAAGAAGTTAATCAATATGGGGTGCAAGCAGATGCGCAAGCAAGAAAAGGGTTAGCCAATTCAGGATATGCAGAAACATCAAGGGTAAATTTATATAATACATACCAAAAAAATGTAACCGAAACTGTAAACACAGCTAATCAATTAAAAGCAGACTTTGACTTCCAAATGGCACAGGCAATGCAAGAAGGCAATATTGCAAAAGCACAAAACAAGCTTAACTTATATCAGCAACAGTTACAGCTTGCAGTACAAGAATATGAAATGAGGCAAAATCAAAAACAATTCTTGTATCAACAAGAGCGTGATAGAGTATCAGATAAACAATGGCAAACAAACTTTGATTACCAAAAATCTCGTGATAAAGTTTCAGATTCTCAATGGAAACAAAGCTTTGACTATCAAAAATCAAGAGATGCGGTATCAGACTCACAATGGCAAAAGAGCTTCGATTACCAAAAATCAAGGGATGCGGTTGCAGATTCGCAATGGCAGAAGCAGTATGAATTGTCAAAAAAAGCGTCCGCTAGTTCTAGTCGCTCCTCTAGGTCTAGCGGTTATAGAAGGAGCGGTGGAGGTTCAAGGTCGAGTTCTGGTGGCTTAGTAGTAAATACACAAGATGCCCCAAAGAAACAACCGACAATGACTGATAACGGACAAATGCTATTAGGAAGCTTACAAAAAACTATGGCGAGCAATAAAGGAAAAGCAACAGAAGGATATGCGAGAACAATAGCAGAAAATGCAGTTAAAACAGCTATTGCAAAAGGAAAAATATCAGAAGATGATGGAATATTAATAGGACAAAAACTAGGAATATAAAAAGAGAGGTGTAACATGAGTTTAGCAGATGATATAAGAAAAGGTAACTTAAAAAAGAAAAAATTACAACCACTCGACTTAACAAGTGAAAGTAAGGCTAAGTTAGAGCAAATAAAACAACAACGAGAACAGCCCCAGCAAGTTCAACAAAGAGTGCAGGCGATACTTAATACTCCTCAAACAAAAAACAAGTATGGAATGTCTTTAATTGGTAATCTTACACAACAAAACAATCAAGATAAACTTCAAGCTAAAAGACGAGAAAATGCTTTTATCAATAAAGATTTTAATACTATTAGAGCTGTACAACCACAAACAACAAATCGTCAATCTAAGAAAAATAATAATATTTGGCAAGATATTGTTAGTTTAACAAAATTGACTAGCAGAGGTGGTATATTAGGTGGAAAACAAACAATGAATTACATTGAGTCTTCTAATGAAAATAATTTTAACAATTATGCTAGTAATAGAAGAAAACAGTTTTATGCAAGTCCTAACGTTAATGAACTTGCTAAATCCGCAGCAAGATTTGAAAGTAGTGGGGTAAACAATAGGTTAAATGATACAGCTATAAATAATATTGCAAAACTTCCAAATGTATTAGATGTGACACTTAATAAAGAGAATAAAGAAGAGGCTAAACAGAATATTTATAATCAAATAAATGAATATAGAAATATAAATGGCAAAATTGAAACAAATTTAGTAAAAAAAGGAATTAGAGATTCAATTAATAGAGATGAGCAATTAATACAAGAAGAGCAACAAAAATTGAGTAATAAAGTTACAAAAAGATTAGGAGAAATAGCACCTTCAATGGGACAAATGATTCCAGGAACAGCATTAAGTGCTGTCAATCCTGTTTTAGGAACAAGTTATTTTATAACAAGTGCAGGTGGAGAATATTTAAATGATGCCCTAAACAGGGGAATGAATGATAAACAAGCATATAAATACGCAACAATAATGGCAGGATTAGAAGGTGGAAGTGAGGCATTTATAACAGGTCAACAAGTAAATAAAGTTTTAAAATCTTTTGGTGGCAAACAAATAAGCAAAAACGTATTAAACAGTTATGGCTTTAATATATTTGAAAATGCTGTGCAAGAGGCAGTAATGGAACCAGCACAGGAAATAACAGCAGGAATAGTAGGAGATAAAGCAGATTGGACTGATATGGGTTCAAGAATATTTAATGCAGGATTTAACGGAGCATTAATGGGTGGAATATCAAATGGTGTAACATATGGTCTAACTAAAAGTGGAAATGTATATAATAAAATCCAAAACGGAGAAAAAGTATCTCCTAAAGAATATGCAGAAGCATTAAAAGAAAACATAAATAAGTTTGGTAAAAATAAAGTTGAGCAAGCAATAAAACAAGGGGCTGTTGAAACATATCAAGAAATAGAAAAAGTTTCACACCAAAACGAAACAGCACAACCACAGTCAGAAACAATGCAAAACCTAAAAGAAAAAATAGACAACAGTAACCTATCAGAAGAAACAAAACAAAGCATGGTAGAAGACATAGACAAGGGCATAAATCAAGAAGAATACAACCAAATGCGTGAATTAATTGACATGAATGAAGAAAATCAACAAAATACTCAAATGCCAATGAAAGAGAAGGCTAATTTACCAACACAAGAACAGGTAAAAAATTATCAATATGAAAAAAGCGACAATGTTAAAGTAGATAATTTGAGAAAAGACGCAAATAAATTTTTTGACAATTCAGAAAAAACACATAATTTTGTAAATATGCTTGAAAAAATAATTCAAGACAAAGACATTGATATCAGACTAGATGAAAACTTAACAGACAGCGAAGGTAATTTTGCAAATGGTAAATATGAAAATGGAGTAATTACAATTAACCCAAACTCTGATAGAGCAGGAGAATTTATAGCAATACATGAATTAACACACGCAATAGGTACAGACTCTATGCGAAACATTATAGAAAATTACAGAAAAAGCAATGCAGATTTTGACAATGCTGTTAAATCATTATTAGAAAACTATAATGCAACAGAGCTTACAGATGAAGCAATGGCAGATGTATCAGCACAGTTATTAGGTAATCAAGAATACATAAATAATTTAGCACAAACAAACCCTAGTATGTTTAGAAAGATATATAATGAAATCAAGTATTTATGGCATCAATTTACAGGATATAAAAATCAAAATCAATTCCTAGAAGATTTGCAATATAAATGGGAACAAGCATATAGAAATAACAATAAATTAAATGATACAACAAACTATCATATAAGTAAAAACTTTAATACGGAAATAGATAAATCTTTAAAAGGTGAAATATCAAGTAATAATCAGATTAAAGCAAGGGATTATACACCTAAAATATTAGTAAATAATGGCGTTCAAGATTTACCAATGCTATTAACACAAAAACATTTAAGACAAATTATTTATACACAACAGGAAGCAGAAAATTTAGGATATAAAATAAATAAAAAAGACCATTATCATGGATTAGGGAAAGAAACATTAATAAAAGCTATAGACAACATGGATAATCCAAGCGAGATTTACAAACAATCTGATAAAAAATATTTAATAATAACAGAACAAAAAGATAGTAATAATAATCCGATAATAGTACCAATAGAAATAAACGGAACTGGAACATATAATGATGTAAGAATACTAGAAAATCAAATCTCTACAGTATATGGTCACAAAAAATTAAACAAATATTTATCTGATAATAATTTTACAAAAATTTACGAAAAAAATAGAAGCAAAGAAAATGGTGAAGGGGTAAAATCCCACGACAGCATTTCTGCTTCTAATAATAGTATACCACAAAACAACGAAAATGTCAATAACAATACCACTAAGTATTCTATGAAAGAATCTGAAAACAATTCAGGTTCTATTTCTATGGACAATCAAGGAAGACAAATTACAAAGCAACAGCAAGAATACTTTAAAAATGAAGCACCTATAGGATTAGACAATAAAGGCAATTTAAAAGTTTTCTATCATAAAACAGGTAGCAAATTTAATATTATAGATTTTAACCAAAATGCTCAAGGAGTATTTTGGTTTACAGATAACAAACAGGCATTAGAGAGTGGAGAAGTATCAGCAAACGGAGTCAGACCAGGACAACAAGCAGAAATCAAAGAGTTTTATGTGAAAATGGAAAACCCAGCAGGTTGGGAAGAATATGATAAATATACTATAGAACAATTAAAAGCAAAGGGGTATGATAGCGTTGCTTTTGAAGATGATGGGACAATAATAGGTTTTGTATTTAATAATTCTAATCAAATAAAAAATGTAGACAACTTAAACCCAACAGACAACCCTGATATAAGATATTCAAAAGATAATCAAAACTGGCAAGAATATTTAGAAGACAATTACAAAACAGAAGGTACAAAAACAAAATTCAAAGACATAAGACTACCAACAAATCAAACCAACTTACCTGTAAACAATATAAATAGAGTACAGTTTGACAATGATAATACTGTTGCAGAAGGTAATAAAATGTCAGATGCAAATGTAGCCAAAATATTAACAGAAACACAAGGGAAACCAAAAGATAAAAGAAGTATGGCAGCATTTTTAAAAGCAAATTTAATAGATAAAGGAATGGTTTTTGAAGAGTTTTCAAGAAAAGCAGAAAAACAAACAAAAACCAAAAATGAATTACAGGCAAAATGGGATTCGTCATTGTTAGCAGAATCAAAAGGGCAAAACGCAATAGGAAATGCAAGATATGAATTTAATAATACAGAGGGAGAAAAACCAAAGCAAATCTCTAAAAGTTTGACAGATATAATTGATGAGGTTGGGGAAAATACTGAAGATTTTTATAATTATATGTATCATCAATTAAACATTGATAGAATGACATTAGAAGATAGATTTGGTGGAGATACAGGTATAAACTATGAAAGAAGATATAAAATTGAGAATAAACCTGTATTTGGAGATAGCGTAACAGCTAAAATGTCTGAAGAACAAGTTAAACAATTAGAACAAAAGTATCCTGAGTTTAAAGAATATGCACAAGATGTATATGATTTCTTAGACGCAAATTTAAAAGAGCTTGTAGATACTGGTGTAATATCAAAAGCAACGCAACAAAGATTTAAAGAAATGTATCCACATTATGTTCCATTAGATAGGGTAACGGATAAAGGAGCTGCAATCAATGTTCCACTTGACACAAAAAGAACAGGAGTAAACACGCCAATAAGAAGAGCAACGGGTGGAAGTTCAAATATATTGCCTTTATTTGAAACAATGGCAAATAGAACGTTACAAACATATAGAGCAAGTGCAAGAAACAGTTTTGGAGTAGAATTAAAGAACGTTTTAGATAGCATGAGCCAATTAAATCAAGCAGTAAATGAAGCAGATATTGATACAATAATGGATAACTTAACAGTAGAAGAACAAAACAATGAGTTGCTACAAGAAGGTAAGAATGGAATGAATCCAACATTTACTGTCTTTGATAATGGACAAAAAGTAACATATGAAATAAGCAACGATATGTATGATGCACTAAAACCTAAAAATGACCTTTTAAAAAGAATAAATGAATCAAAACCAAGTAAATATGCTGTAAAATTTAATAATTTTAGAAGGGGATTGCTAACAGAGTATAATCCTGTATTTACTATAACAAATGCTGTAAAAGATGCTCAAGATGTTTTGATAAACTCACAACATCCTGCTAAAACATATTCAAAAGTAACAGAAGCAACAGCGCAAATCTTAAGTAAAGGTCATTGGTTTCAAGAATATATACAAAATGGAGGAGAACAAAATTCATATTTTAAAGATGGGGAGTTTGAAACAAAGAAAACAACAGTTCCAAGCAAGATAAAAAATGTGGCTACATTTCCACTAAGGGCAATAAGCGGGGTAAACAATGTAATAGAAATGACACCAAGACTTTCAGAATATATTGCAAGCAGGGAATCAGGAAGAAGCATACAACAATCAATGTTAGATGCTTCAAGAGTAACAACAAACTTTAAAGCAGGTGGAGATTTTACAAAAACTCTTAATAGAAATGGATTTACATTTTTAAATGCTTCAGTACAAGGTATGCAACAACAAATAAGAAATATTCAAGAAGCAAATGCTAAAGGATTAAAAGGATATGCAGTTTTAGCAACCAAATACGCTATTGCGGGAGCGCCTGCATTAATACTTAATAATTTATTGTGGGGAGATGACGATGACTACGAAGATTTACAAGACTATGTAAAAGATAACTATTATTGTATAGCAAAATTACCGAATGGTACATTTTTAAGAATACCAAAAGGTAGAATGGTTGCTACAATACAGAAAGTTGTTTCAAATGCAGAAGATTTTGTTAAAGACGGAAAAATAAATGCTGATGATGTAGGAAAAGTTTTTTGGGGAGATTTAAAAGAAGATGTAGACCTTGCTATTAGTAATCTTGCACCAAATAATCCGTTAGAAAACAACCTTCTATCTCCAATATTCCAAGCAAAAAACAATAAAACATGGTATGGAGAGGATTTAGTCCCTAGTAGGTTAAAAGATAAACCAAGCAAGGAACAGTATGACGAAAGTACCGATAAATTAAGTAGATGGCTAGGAGAAAAAACAGGAATAAGCCCAATGAAAATAAATTATTTGTTAGACCAATATTCAGGTGGAGTTGGAGATGTATTATTGCCAATGGGAACACCTCAAGCAGAAAACAATGTACTAGAAGATAAGTTTACAACAGACCCCGTAATGAAAAGTAAATATCCTGGAGAGTTCTTTAATAAAATAGATGAGTTAAAAGTTAGCAGTAATAGTGATAATGCAACAGATGAAGATAGATTAAAATATCAATATATGTCAGGAATACAAGGAGAATTAAGCGATTTATATAAGAAAAAACGTGAGATACAAAATTCAACCAAAACAGATAAAGAAAAGAAAGAGCAGTTGAAAAAAGTACAAACAGAGATAAACAAACTAGCAAAAAAAGGATTAGAAAATTTTGAAAACATAAAAATTTCTGGAAATACAGCAAAGATAAAAGACAGTGAATTTTATAAAACAGATGGAAAGTGGAAAAAGCTATCAAACAAAGAAAAAGAACGAATGGGCAATATTTCTTTAAAATCATATGCTGATTATAAAAATAAAGTTTCTAATCTTTCTGATGACGAATATAAAGACAGAGCAAAAAAACTGGAAATATTAAAAGATGCAAAATATACAAAGAAAGAGAAAAAAGAATTATATTCAAACTTTTTAGGACAATCTGATGAGTTTTTTGAGAAGGCTGTTAAAAACAGTAATGTTGATATAGAAGAATATATAGATTATAAAATACAATGGAGCAAGGGAACATTAAAAGCTGATAGAGATGCCAATGGTAAGGCTATATCGGGAACAGCCAAAAAGAAAGTATATAATTATATTAACAACAATATAACTGGATATGAAAACCGTTTATTATTATTAGGCTATTCATACAAATTAAGCAATAATGAAAGAAGAGATTTAGCTGATTACATTAATCAAAAAGCTTCGTCAAACGAAGAAGCGACAGAGGTTTTTAAAAAACTATACAAAAACTATGAATACAGAAACGGAAAGATATATTACAAATAAATAAAACTCTCGACAAATTTCGACAAGACATCTAACAAACAATATGTTATAATATAAATTAAGGGGAGATGTTTTATGAAAAATGTTTTATATGTTTTTTTAATCATTCTAGGGATCATAATTGGTTTAATAGGATTATATATACTATTTAATATTTATTTTGTTTTCTCACAAGTTGACGGACAATTATATGATGGGTTTGGAGCTAAATATGTAAACAATGCACCAAGCTCAGTATATACTCTTATAGGAATTATAGGTACTTATGGAGGTGCTACACTTTCTGTATGGAGTTATAGAAAACTAAAAGGAATAAAATAAAAAATATTATAGAAAGACACTTACAAAAGTAGGTGTCTTTTTATAATGGAAAGGAGAATATATGCCAAAAACAATTGATTATACATTTAAAAGAGGCGACACGAAGGTATTAGACAAATTCAGAGTAACAGATGCAAACGGAAACGTAATAACATTATCAGTATCAGACCAAATTTATTTTACAATGAAGGATTCCAGTAAGACAGCGGTAGTAAAGAAAAAAATAGGAAACGGAATCACATTAGGTACTGATGGTTATTATCACATTACATTAGAGGCAACAGAAACACAAAACTTACCTGTTGCAGCGTACAGTTATGACATAGAACTAGACTTAAATTTGACAGTATTGTATGTACATACTCTTATTGAAGGAACAATTGAGTTAGAAGAAGACGTTACAATGGAAGGAGATAGAACATAATGGATAATGAAGAAATCAGCGTAGATGTTGTAGTAGATGATGAAGAAATGTCTGTTGATGTAGTATCTGAAGAAACTGAAAACTCTTCTGTTGGAACTGTAAGCGACGCTCTTAAAGGTGACAAAGGCGACAAAGGAGATAAAGGCGATAAGGGTGACAAAGGCGACCAAGGAGAAAAGGGCGACAAAGGAGATACTGGAAACAATGGAACAGATGGTTATTCACCTACAATCACAAGCTCTAAATCAGGTAAAGTAACAACAATAACAATAACAGATGTGAATGGAACTAGTACAGCAGAGATAAACGACGGAGAAGATGGACAAGACGGAACAGATGGAACTGATGGACAAGATGGTGCTGATGGATATTCTCCTACTGTAGAAGTATCAAAATTAGGGGGAACAACAACTGTTACTATAACAGATAAAGACGGAGAACATACAGCTACAATAAATGATGGACAAAATGGTACAAACGGTCAAGACGGACAGGACGGACAAAATGGTACAGATGGTGTAGGAATAGCAAGTATAGAATTGACTTCAGGTTCACACCAAGCAGGAACATTAGACACATACACAATTACTTATACTGATACAAATACAAGTCAATTTCAAGTATATAATGGAGCAGATGGGCAAGGCAGCGGTGATATGCTTAAATCTGTATATGATACAGACAATGACGGAATAGTAGATAATGCAGAAAAGGTAAATAATCACACAGTAGAAAAAGACGTTCCAAGCAATGCAGTATTCACAGATACAGTATATAACGATACAGAAGTCAGAGGGTTAATTACAAATAAAGTTGACAAAGTTTCGGGGAAAGGACTTTCAACAAACGATTATACAACAGAAGAAAAAACAAAACTCGCTAACTTATCTAATTATGATGACACAGCACTTGCAGGCAGGGTTAGCACGTTAGAATCAGGCAAGCAAGATAAATTAACAGCTGGAACAAATATAAGTATATCAAGCAATACAATAAGCACAAGTGCTGAAGTTAATGTAATAGATACAATAAAAGTTAATAACACAGCACAGACAATAACTTCAAAAGCTGTAAACATAACAGTACCAACCAAAGTAAGCGATTTAAATAATGATAGTGGATTTATAAGCACAGAAACAGACCCAACAGTATCATCCTGGGCTAAAGCTTCAACTAAACCAAGCTATAATGGAACAGAAATTACTGTAGATGGTAGTGAGTTTACTTTATCATCTTATTCAACAGTAGATTACACAGTAGCAGATGATGTGCAAGAAGCTTTTGATTTAATTACAGAGGCAATATCTTATAACACAGATGATTTAAACACATATGCAGGGATTGTTTCTGATATTCAAAACGACATTGCAGATGCGTATTCAAGTTCAAGTACTTATGCGTTGGGGGATTACTGTATATATAACAATATATTATATAAATGCACAACAGCAATTGCATCAGCAGAAGCTTTTAATTCTGCACATTGGACAGCAGTTTCAGTAACAGATGAAATAAAAGCTAGAAGTAATGAAATAGCACAAATAAATAGTAACATAGCAGATACGGGATGGATAAACCTACCCTTAAAAACTGGAATTACTCAATATGATCCAAATGAAAGTAAATATGATTGCAAATATAGAAAAATAGGAAAACAAGTTCATATTAAAGGATGTATTAAAGGGGTTACTAGCAATAATACTTTCATTGCGGAAATGCCTGCGGGCTATAGACCAACTAATATATATAGATATTTAACAGGAAGAAATGCAGCTTCTAGTTCAATTTTAGCTATTGACCCAGATGGAAACCTAGTTTTTGTTGCTTTAACATCGGGGAGTGTTTCATCTAATGATTATATATATATACAAACATCATATTTAATAGATTAAGAAAGGATAAGAAAAATGAATACAATAATATTAATTATAATACAATGGTTAATTCCATTCGCTTGTGCGGGGGCTTTTGCTTTTATTTCAAAGCAATTAAAAGACAATAGCAAAGCAAACAAGGCAATGAAAGAAAGCATGATTATATTGTTAAGAAGCCAAATAGTAGGTAAAGCGGAAAATTATATGAAACAAGGATATTTGCCTGATTATGCTCGCTCTTGCATGGAAGATTTGTTTGGGCAGTATAAAAATTTAGGTGGTAATCACGGAGTAGAAAGTTTAGTAGAACAGTGTTATAAATTACCACCAGTAAAAAAGGAGGTGTAAGTTATGGATATAACAACAATACCTTTAGATGTGTGGGTAACACTAGCAACAGTAATAGCAACGTTGATAATAGGGCAGTTGTCAAAGAGATTTACAAGCCTTGAATCAAAACAGATTCCATTACAAAACATAGCAATAGGTGTTATTGTATGTTTGATTGAGTTTATGATAACGAAAGACATCAATGTAGCAGTAGCAATGAGCGGATTAATAAGTGGTGGAACATATGATGTAGGTAAATCTATAAAATTAATGTTTAATGAGGAGGAATAATTATGGAAGAAATTAGTGCTGAAGAATTATTAAACGAAATAAAAGAAAACGAGATAGAAATACAAGACGAAGAATACGAAAGCGAGGTTGAATAATATGTGGGAACAAGTAAAAAGTTTTAGTATAAAAAAAATGGGGACTAAAAAAGGGTATTGTTTACAAAATGTTAGGCTAGGTTTTGGAATACCGTCCAAATATGCAAGTGCCAAAGTTGATATGCAGGCTAACAAAAAAACGGGAACATTACATCCTATGTCTACAATTCCAACAAACTGTTCTGTTCCTGTATATGTAGATACTAAAAGTAAGTATGAGCATATTATTGCTTACGATAAAGGAATATATTACTCAGACGGTAGAAGATTAAAGTCCATTAAAGGGCTTAATTTTTTTGGTTGGGGAGAATCTTGTAACGGTGTAAGAGTGGTTAAGCAAGTGGCAGATAAAAAGCCGACATCTAAATATACAGCAGGAAGCTATCAAGTAACGGCTAATATATTAAATGTTCGAGCAGGAGCAGGAACTAATCATAGAATAGTAACTAAAATACATAAAGGGAGTAAGCAAGGTGTAGATAGAACACAAGGCAACTGGGGGCATCTTATGAACAATGCAGGGTGGATATGCCTTGATTATTGTAAAAAGATATAAGATTATGGCAAGTCGATTAAATTCGATTTGCCTCTTTTTTTATGCTATATAACATCATTGATAAAAAATATAAACGCCTTAAAATCAATTCTCGAGCCTCGTTTTTTGGCTATATTTCAAGAAATTTTAATTCGACACAATTTGACACCTTTTTTAAATGTAATATGATATATTACACATAAAGGAGGATGTTAAAATGGAATGTACAATAGCAAGAATTGAAACAAAAGAAAAGGTTTATTATATAATTGCAGAGGTAAAAAATGGAAGAAAATATAATGCAATTTTTAATGCAACGCCAAGAAAAAGTTATAAAAAACTATAAAAAATTACAAAAAGAGTATAATTTATAATACTCTTAAAAGGGCTTTAGATAGCACATTACAAGAAAGTGTATAAAAATATAAGAAAATAGTCAAAACAGCTTATAGCCCTTAGGAACCAGTGCCCATGGCGTGGAGGTTCGAGTCCTCTCATCCGCACCAACAAAGAAATACAGAGGTTTTTAATCCTCTGTATTTTTGTTATTTTAATGCAATTTTAATGCAACCCAATTTTATTTTTATCTAAATATTCTAATAATTTATCTTCTTCAGAGTCTTCAAATTTATCAAATACACTAGCATATGTATCTAGTGTAGTTTGTATATTTTTATGCCCTAATTTTTTCTGTAAAACTTTTATATTCATTCCTGATTCGATACATCTAGTTGCAAAAGTGTGTCGTAGCATATGTGGGTGTATATGGTCAGTAATGCAATTAGTTGCATTAAAGTTGGCTAGATAATCATGCACATTTCTAGGTGTTAATCCAGGAAATAGGAGCGTATCAGTTTTGGGGATAGAGGATAATATTTCGTTTATAATATTATTTCTGGGTATTTGCCTAATAGATTTTTTAGTTTTAGCTTTTTTTCCCAAGATAACTTTACCTTTTTCGTTTCGTGTTAAACTTTGATGTATATTAATATAATCATCATCAATACAGCTCCATTTGAGAGCAAGAGTTTCGCCAATCCTTAAGCCAGTAAATAGCATTAATAATATTGCAGATTTATATAGTGTTTTTTCATGCGACAATGCCGATATAAGCTTTTTTTCTTCTTCGACAGTTAAAGCCTCAACCTCAGAACTTTCTTTGCTAGATTTTGGTTTTCGAGCTTCCTCAAATGTAATAGGGTTTCGCAGTATGTAATTTCTTTCGACAGCCCTTTTAAATGTTTGTCCTAATAACTGATAGACTTTACTTATTGAAGAATCAGAATAATTTGCAGTTAAATCATTTAAAAAGTCTTTGATGTTTTTGGCTGTTATTTTTTGAATGGGCATTTTGCCTAATTTACTATTCTCAATTATCTTTAAAGTATGTAAAGCTCTGTTGTATGTGCTAGAAGATATCTGATTTGATTTTTTCTTGTCTTCAACAATTTCTTTTGCTAAGTTATATAAAATAATATCGTTTGTATCAATAAATGTGTTGTTTTGTACATCTGTTATTCCTTGTGAGATTTTTGCTTTTACTTCTTTACGGGTATTGCCATATACAGATTTTCGATTTAATCTACCATTTGCTTTTCTTCCAGCAGTAAATTGACCAACCCATTTATTCAATTTTTCACTGTAATAAATTGTGCCTTCGCCGTTTCCGCGTTTTGCCATTTAAAGCCTCCTTATAAAATAAGATAAGTATAAAATACTTATCTTTAGTTTTTATTTTTTTCTTCCTTTTTTTCTTGTTCTAATTTATATAGCAATAAATCTAATTCGGAAGAGTCTTTTTCTTTTTCTTCATTTCTAATTCTTTCTTCTTTATCTTTTGAATTTTGATGTATAAAATACGCAACCACTCCAATAATAATCAAAAAAATCAGTATTAACAAAGTAGATTGCATAAAAGCATTCTCTTCGCTCATAACTACCTCCTTTTATTAAAATTATTTTTTTCTTCTTAATTCAACGACTTTACCGATAATTTTTACTGGTAATTTTTCTATTTGCTCATTGGTGTATACCATAGGCTGATATTCAGGGTTTAAAGGTTGTAATATAATACCTGCCTCATTTTTAAACACTCTTTTAAATGTTCCATCATATCCATTAACCATAACAACCGCATCTTGTCCACTTTCACAATTTGCGACCTTTTCAAGTATAATTGTATCTCCGTCAAGATATTCAGGTTCCATTGAATTTCCTTTTATTTTTAACCCAAAATATTGCTTTCCGCCTTTTAGCATATTAGAGTCTATTTCTTCAGTATCTATAATATCCTCGATACATTCCATTGGAACACCAGCAGGAATTGTTCCATATATAAACACAATAGCACTATTTGTAACAGTATTATCAACCCCTGTTATATTGCTTTCTATTTTTTCTTTTTCTGCTAAATCAATATATCCTGCTTTTTCATATAGATCTATATAATCAACGTTATATATTTTAGATAAATTTTTTAATAGTGCTGGAGTAACATTTCTTTTCCCGTTTTCTATCATAGACAGATGACTATATCCTATTCCAGTTAACTTTTCAACTTCTCTTAAACTAATATCTTTATTTTCTCTAATATTTTTTAAATACGCTCCTAATTCAATGTTGTTAAGCATTTAAACCACTCCTTACGTTCACATTATAACATAGTTGTTCACAAATGTAAAACTTTTTTAAAAAAAAATTTAAAAAAGTGTTGACAAAAAAATAAAATAAATATATAATGTTCACAGAAAGTTAACGAAAGGAGATGTAAACAGTTGTGATTGTAGTAAAAAACCCAGAATTATTAAAAGAAGATTTAACAACAAACGGTAATACGATGACTTCAGTTGCTGAAAAACTAGGGTATTCCAAAGCGTACATTAGCTCAATAGTTTCAGGTGCAAGAAATCCAAATGAAAAAGTATCAATTGGAATATGTGAACTTACAGGGAAACAATTTGAAGCATATTTTTTTATCCGAAGTGTTAACAAATAGTAAACAAAAGAAAAACCAAACGAAGTAGTTATTTTTTAGACATATACCGTCGACAAAATTCGACAAAGGAGTGAGGAATGATGGAGATAGCATTAGTAATAATATCTGCAATTGTAGGAGCTTTGATATGGAATAAAATAAACCCAGAAACAGCCTGGATTTATATAATTTATGCTACTATTATTGTTGCTTTTTATTTAATTGCTGTGACAATCTTTTTACGATAATATTAATCGTTTCTTTGTAATTGTCAAAATCTTTGTTTTTAGCATATTGTTCCAATTGCTCAAAAAGATTGTTAGATACACCATTAAAATAAATAAACAAATTATTTTTTGCTTTTATATATTTTACCGTATCTTCATACATATTTGCAAGATAATAATTCATTGCTTGATTTACAAATTCAGCTAAAGATTGTTCTTTATTTTGATTATCAACTTCAAACACTTTCATTTTATATTTAAAGATGTTATCTACAATAGATACAATTACAGGAGAAAAGATTGCAGAAATTGCAATAATAGCTAAAATCCAATTATCCAATAACCCCACCTCCAATCGAGGTAAATTATAGCACAAAATCAATAAGAAAGGAAGTGATTAAATGCGAAGTAAATCAATAATTAAGTTTAGGGATCTCCCTGATACAATAACACCTTATGATTATGCAGAATGGAGAGGTTGTGGAGAAAACAAAGCTAGAGAGATATTCAATTCAGAGGGATTTCCAAGAATTAAAGGAGTTGGAGTAAAACAATTAGCAGATAAAAGAGCGGTTTTACTTTATGAGTTACAACTAACGAAAGAAGAAAAACAAGAAATACTTACAGAAATGGCAAGAAACATGATTTAGAAAGGAGGAGAAACAAATGAAGAAATCAGATAAAATATTCAAATTTATAGGACAAGCTGTAGTATATTTAGCATTTTGTGGAATGTGGGCTGGAATCTTTATATACGGATTTTTACAAAACACAATTTATTAGAAAGGAGGAACGAAAGATGTTTAAAACAAAAAAAAGAGTTAAAAGGCTTAGTAAGAGCAAGTAGACATTCATTAGCTGAGGCAGAAGAAAGAGTTTCACAAAGGGAAAAAATGATAAGACACCAACAGGAAGAAAATTTAGAACTTTATGAAGAGAACAAAGATATTAGAAGCAGATATGAAGAATCAATTGAATTAATTAAAAGAATTAAGTATCTTGCTGAAGCAACAACTTATAACAACGACAGAGCTAGGTTGGGCAAAATTAAAGAGCTAACACGAGAATTTGAAGCAACGTGCTAACTCTAAAATTACATATTAAAATGCTCTATGCTTATATTATAGCATGAGTTAGGAAGGAAAGTCAAATGTTAGAAAATAGAATGGTTATAGATGACGATAATTACATAGAAAAAGATGATGAAGAATATAACATATTCGACTTAATAGATGAAGAATGCGAATTATTCGATAGATGGGAGGAAGAGCAATGTTAGCAAGTTATGATGAATTAAGAAAAATAGATGTAAGCGAATTTACCGAAAAAAGAGATGGAGCTGAATATTTAAATTGGGCAAAATGTATTGATTTATTACACCAAAACGGAGCAGAAAAAGTTTATTTTGTGCCAGAAGTAAACGAAAAAGGTAGTAGTTTGTTCATGTCTGAAGTTTCTTTTGAAAACGGATATGACAAAAATAAAAAAACAAATAGATGTTATGAAACAAGAATTAAAATACATATTGACGATAACGTATATACAATGCAAAGCCCTGTAATGAATGGTGCTAATCCTGTTCAAGACAATAGTATGTCGCAGCAAAGAGTGTGGAACTCAATGTGTAGGAGTTTTGTAAAAGGGGTTGCAATTTACACAGGACTTGGATTTGATTTATGGCTTAAAGAAGAGGATAGAATGTCAAAACAACAAACAGACGACGATTTGTCAAAACATGACATATTTAAAATAAAAGAAAGATGCCAACAAATATATACAGCTAAAATGCAAGATGGATTAACGACAAAAGAAATAGCTGAAAAGCTACACAAAACTGAAGATGAAGTGAAAGCCATATTTAGTTATTTTGACACTTTAAGTAATTTTGAAAAGGAATTATATAACATTGATTCAAAGTCAAGATAGGAGCTATTATATAGGTGCTAGTGACACAAGTGTAGTTGTTGGTAATTGGGACACAAAAACATTTAATAAATGGTGGCTCGAAAAGTTAGGATTATTAAAAAATGATTACATAAATCAAGCAATGCTTGCAGGAAATAATTTTGAACATAAAATATTAGATGCTTTAGAGATAGAAGATTTAGAAAAAGACAAACAAATAATAGATGGCAGGCTGAGAGTTAATTTAGACGGTAATACAAAGGATTGCATATACGAAGTAAAAACACATAATGCAAAAAAGAAATTTATAGTTTCAAAACAATATTGGAGGCAAGCACAAGTAGAGATGTATGCAAGCGGTATATACAAGCTTTATATTGTAGCATATGGACTAAAAGAAGAAGATTATGCCAATTACTTCAATGAAATAGAAAAGGACAGAATAAAGCTTATACCTGTAAAATACGATAGAAATTTCATTTTTCAGGAATATTTACCTAAGTTTAAAATACTTTCAGCTTGCTTAGAGAAAGGAGAAATGCCACGTGGAAACCACAGGAATCTTGACAGATGTAAGCAAGGACTACAAGACAAACAAACTAAAAATGATACTTCTAACAGATTCACAAGAGTTTTCTTTAGTTGACGATTTGTTAGATGCTAAATTAAGCATAAATATAAAAAGATGGCGTAAAAAAAGAAGTTTAGATGCCAATGCTTATGCGTGGGTTTTATGTGACAAGATAGCCAAAACAATTAATTCTACTAAGGAAGATGTATATAGACGTGCAATTAATGCTGTTGGAACATTTGAGCCTATGATTGTAGAAGAAAAAGCCTTTGAGAATTTTAAACGTATCTGGGAAAAACAAGGGCTTGGATTCTTGGTTGAAGAGGTAAGTAAACAAAATAAGTGTGTGAAAGTACATTGTTATTATGGTTCGAGTTCTTATAATACTAAGGAAATGTCAGTATTAATTGATTATATAGTACAGGAAGCAAAAGAGCTTGGAATTGAAACAATGGCAGATAATGAATTAAACGCTATTTTGGAGGCTTGGCAATGAGTAAAAGGAAAAGTCGTAAACATATCCACAATGATAGATATATAGCATTACAAATAAGTCCTGAATTAAAGCCTATAGTTTGGAAAAGAGATAACTATTGTTGCGTAATATGTGGAAAGCCTGTACCCAAAAGTTGTGCAAATGCCCATTATATAAACCGCTCACAAGGCGGAATGGGAATAGAAGAAAACATTGTTACACTATGTCCTAAATGTCATTTTGAAGATGATAATGGACTACATATACAAGAATATCAACAAAAGATAAAAAAGTATTTACAGTCAAAATATGAAGACTGGAACGAAAAAGATTTAGTTTATAGCAAATGGACTTAAAAAATACGAAAGGAGAAACTTATGGAAGGCTGGATAAGTATATATAGACAAATACAAGAAAATTGGATATGGAAAAGTAGCGAGCCTTTCGATAAAAGAAGTGCGTGGATTTCTCTTTTGTTAAAAGCTAACCATAAAGACACAAAAATTATGATAGACAGTAAGTTAGTAGAAGTAAAAGCAGGTAGTTTTATAACTTCAGAAATTAAACTTTCTAATGAATGGAAATGGGGGAGAAAAAAAGTAAGGACATTTTTACAAGGACTCGAGGCTGACCGAATGTTGTCCAAAAACAGTACAACAAAGTATACAACTCTAACCATTGAAAATTGGGAGTTATATCAGAATATGGAACAACGGAAAGAACAGCAAAGGAACAACAGAGGAACAACAAGAGAACACAAACAATAATGATAATAATGTAAATAATATATATATTATTTTATTTAATAAATATAAAGAAAAGATAAAAAATTCGATTTCGTTTAGCGAAAAAATAAAAATAATTAGTGAATTGAAAAATAGTAGTGATTATCAAGAATTAAATCTTGAAGAACAAGACCAGCTATTTTATGAATTAATGGAATAAAGGGAGGTAAACAAATGAATAGAGCATTAAAACAAGTAGTATATAACATACTTGAAGAAGATGATTATGCAAGAGAGGACGATTATTATTTAACATTTAGAGTTTTAAATAAAATGATAGGAATAAATAAAGATACCGCAATATGGACTGTACTAAGCGGTATGAGATATAGAGGCATAAGCTTTGAGGCTATATCAAGGAGAAGAAGATATTGGCTAGAAAAACACCCTGACATAAAAGAACAATTAAAAGCAACACCCAAAAGGGAAAAAGAGGAACAGGAATATTATTACGAGTTTGGTGGCAACCATATTCCACACGTTGATTAAGGAGGAAAAATATGATTATTTTATCACCAGGTGAATTAGCAAATAAATACGGATATAGTGATATAAATATAAAGAAATATACACCTGCTAACAGAGATGCGGAAAATATACATACATTTATAGTTAGTGCTGAAAAATGGTTTACTGTAAAAGTTGAAGATATGGAAGATGATAAGTTAGCAGAAGAATTTAACAAATTAGTAGAGAAATATTTAAAAAAGGAACAATATCATGAAATATCCAGAATTAAAAGGAATTTGTAAAAGCTGTTTAGGGTGTAACAGGCTAGAAAGTCCAGAGTTTAAAGGTATATGGAGATGTGATTATTACAAGGAGGTTAAAGATGAACAAATTTCAAAAAGAGTTTTTAGAAAAATGTAAAAAGGTTGAATTATTAGAAGATGTACCATTGTTAGACACGATATATATTTTGCCAACTAACAGAAAACACGATAGTGGTTATAAAATAATGTATATTGTTGGATATACAGAAGCAGGAAAGGCTTTTTATCTACTTGATACATATTGTGATGTGGTTGATTTTGGAGAATATGGAAGTAATATTAAGGACTTACATATAGACATAGAAGAGAATGGAATTATACGTTACTGGAGTAGATATCAACAATTTAGAAGTGTTTTTAGAGTTAGTAGCTGTACATTTGAAATGGTAGACAGGAAAGAATTAATAGGAGGCTAAAGATGAAAATAGAAATACCAATGAGGTTGCCAAGTCTTAACGAATACATAAAAGCAAGCAAAGTAATAAAAGGTAATTGGAACAAAGGCAACCAAATGAAACAAGACGTACAAGACGATATAATGATTTATTTAAACAAAATGCCAAAATATGATAAACCTATAAAAATACATTTCCACTGGGTTGAGGAAAATAAAAAACGTGATTTGGATAATGTGTGTTTTGCAAAAAAGTTTGTATTAGATGCAATGGTTAAAGCAGGAAAATTAAAAGATGACAATAGGAAATGCGTAACAGGATTCACAGATACGTTTGAATATGCAAAAGAAAGTAAAGTAATTTTGGAGATAGAGGAAATATGAAAGAATACGGATTATACGATATAAAAGACTATGAACAATGTGTATGTATAGGAACAATTTCAAAAATAGAAAAATTTTTAGGCAAAAGGGCAAATTCTTTACATGAACATTTAAACAGAAAAAGAAAAGGTGAAGTAAAATACATACACCAAAGATATGATTTAGTAGAAATAGGAGGGAAAAATGAAAGAAATATTAGAAACAACAAATTATGATTTGTTTAAAAAATTAGGAGGAAACAGAGCAACAAGCATAAGTAGAATTAATAAAATTAAAAATTCTATACTAAATGTTGGATATATAACAAGTCCAATATTAGTAAATGAAAATATGGAAATTATTGACGGACAAGGAAGATTTGAAGCATTAAAGGAACTCGAAATGCCGATTGAGTACATTATACAAAAAGGATTAAATATTAAAGAATGTATTGCAATGAATATAAATCAAACTAATTGGAATATATTAGATTATATTCAAAGTTATGCAGATAAAGGAAACCAAAACTATATTTATTTTATCGATTTAATAAATACATTTCCAAAGCTAAGAGGTATGCATTTTTATTCAATAGCATTATCTGGTAGAGGGCATCCTGATTTTGAAAAAATAAAAAGTGGAGATTTAATAATAACAGAAGAAGAATATGAAAAAGCTAAAGAAAAACTAAAATTTATTTATCCTATAAAGGCAGAATTTTCGTATGTTAAAAGAATAGATTATATCCTTAAAGGATTATTATATTGTTTAAATATGGAAATGGTTGATAAAGAATTATTAAAACGAAAAATTATTGATGTTTTAGAGTCTGGAGTAATACCACCAATGCCAACAATTGAAGAAGTAATGCAATTTATGGAAAAAATATATAATAAAAATAAAAGAGGATATACGGTATATATATACACAGAATATAGGAAGGGTGTAGAAGAAAGGATAGCTAAAGGATTTAATTTAATAAATAATAATAAGCAAGGAGTAAAAATATGACAAAACAACAAATAAGAAAAGCAATAATAGACAGACTGTGTAGAAATGCAATAGGATATAAAGAGCCTGCATTTCATAGCAAGAATATAACACAACAAGAAAGAAATGCAATAGAAGAAGTAATAGAAGAAATAATAGATTACTTAGAAAGCTACGAAGAAAACACAAAATGGAAAGAATTATACACAGATGATGGGAGGTAAGAAATATGAAAGATTATTTAGATGAAATAGTGAAATGCCCAAAGTGTAAAAAAGAAGTAAGAGATGGGGATAGAATATGGCTAGATGGAGAATGTTTATGTCCTCAATGTTACGAACACAAAAGAAGAAAATATTTTGATAAGGAGGATTAAGTAATATGGCATTTGATTTAGACGATGATGAATTAGAAGCTACAAGAAAGCTTCATGGTGTAGGAAAAGAAAAGATAGCTGATGAAATTAAAGTTGGAGAATATGTTAGGCTAAGAGGAGAAATTTTACAAGTAAGTCATATTGGGAAAAACTATTTTAATGATAAATTAACATCATTGTATATTACATTTAAAGAATATGCAAGTGGAAATTCGTTTTCTTTAGAAAATATAAAAAAGTGGAAACACAGCTTTAACATAATAGATTTAATAGAAGTAGGAGACTATGTAAATGGAGACAAAGTAGTAAATAAAAATGACGATAGAAGAGAATTAGTTTTAAGAAATGATACAGGATTTCAATATATAAATGAAGGAAATTCAAATGAAATCAAATCAATTGTAACAAAAGAACAATTTAAATCTAATGAATACATAGTAAAGGAGTAATTAGTATGAATGATGAAGAAAAGAAAGAATATGAAGAATTAAAAAGTTTATTATATCATGGAACATTATCTCAATATGGTAAAAGAAAATTAATAGGAATTGTCGAAAAACAACAAAAAGAAATAAAAGAATTAAAAAATAAAAGGAGGAAATTAAAAGATGGAAGAAAAGAAAGAAAAGTATTACATAGTAAGAGGAGATAGAAGTGGAGTTTTTGCAGGAGAAATAGAAAACAGAAATGGACAGGAAGTAAAAATGAGAAACGTAAGGAGATTATGGTACTGGGACGGTGCGTGTTCAATAAGTGAATTAGCATTAAGAGGAACACAAAGACCAGATAATTGTAAATTTACAGTAACAATAGATGAAATAACATTAATTGATGCAATAGAAGTTATACCAACAACAGATATTGCAGAAGAAAATATAAAAAGAGTAAAGGATTGGGAGTTTTAATATGAAAGAAGTTTTAGAGGATAAAATAAAGAAGTTTTTAAGCCTTGATATTGGCTCTGGCTATGGCTCTGGCTCTGGCTCTGGCTCTGGCTTTGGCTCTGGCTATGGCTCTGTCGATGGCTATGGCTCTGGCGATGGCTCTGGCTATGGCTCTGGCTCTGGCTCTGTCGATGGCTATGGCTCTGGCGATGGCTCTGGCTATGGCTCTGGCTCTGGCTATGGCTCTGGCTCTGGCTCTGGCTCTGGCTCTGGCTATGGCTATGGCTATGGCTATGGCTATGGCTATGGCTCTGGCTATGGCTCTGGCTATGGCTATGGCTATGGCTTAAAATCTTTCAACAATAAA
>Ga0310696_10001286_pt1 | contig 36597 bp, 28 predicted proteins | sample AusTroGonzalo_MG_4_FD_203885 | JGI IMG/M metagenome (GOLD analysis project Ga0310696, IMG submission 203885) | Bovine rumen microbial communities from tropical cattle in Woodstock, Queensland, Australia - Gonzalo_02 (v2) (version 2) | ecosystem: Host-associated > Mammals > Digestive system >... | reverse complement strand
GTTCCGAGAAGCCGTGCATGCTCGCGAAACGGAATGAACGTGGTGTGGAGCAGCTCCACGCGGTCATAAAGCTCTTCGCGCGAGGCAAGCCAAAACCCGAGCGAATCCGTCCCAGACAGAACAAGCTTCATCCCGACAGCGGCATGGATGTCGGAGAACAGCGACGCATTGTCGATGAAATTCCCGAGAAGCGTCACTTCGTCTATGTACACGAGGTCGATTCCCCGCGCATGAAGACGCTTCAAGTCGCGGTTCAGCGCGGCAAGCGTGTCGTCCTTGCCAACCTTGACGTATGCGGCGCGACTGCGAAGGACAGAATCCAGAGAAAGGACGGACTGCCTTATCATCGTAGTCTTGCCAGTCCTTCTCAGCCCATAGATGACAAAAACCTTTGACGACCGGGGCGAACGGATGAACTCCTCCAGCCGTGCAAACGCATCGCGCTTCATCAGTCCGGACGACTCCTTTGCGAACGCAAGAAGATCTTTTCCAATGCAGACGTTCGTTTCAAAGCCACCGTCAGCCGCCGATTCAACCACACGCGGAGACACCTCCGAGGACACGCCGTTTCCGCGCATCAATTCCAACTGACGCCTCACAGCCTCAACCTCGGTGGCACGCAGATACTTGCTTCTATAGCGTCCTTGTTCCTTCCATTGAAGATAGTAGCGGACGACTCCTCGAATAGTCTTGGCCGAAATGCTTCCCCCATGAGCGCGAACAAGTTCCGCCGCCCATGCTTCAATTTCTTCTCTGCTGCGCTTCTCAATCATGACTGCTTCTCCTTGGAAAGAAAAACAACCATATTATAAACCATAATAAACCATATTGTCAACCCCCTACCGCCCACGGCAATGCCCAGGTACCTCTTCAAAATCAGGCGTTCGCGCAACGTCTGCGCGCTTTTCGGGAGGCTGGAGTCCTCAGGCGCATGGAAGGACTGCGGAAGCGGATGGCAGTGCATCGACACGTTCATACGGCTTGACGGATGGACTATGATTTTGCGGTCAACCTATATTCGTCAGTTCAACCTGTTTATTTTGCCGCAAAGAACGCAAAGTGCGCAAAGATTTGATAGACAGACCGACTTGACGCCCAGATTTAACATGTACAAATTCTCACCCAATGGGTGAAAGATCCTCCTTAAAGCGATAACGACAGTAATTCTACATTCCTGAGAAACCTATGCGTCCTTTGCGTTCTTTGCGGCTAAAACATCTCGTTGGGTTTGCGTTCAACATACGGCGCAGTCTCTCGCAACGTTCACAGCCCCCAGCCAACACAAGTCAAGCGATTTTCTTCATAGTCTGCATTATAACACAACGCCACGACGCGAAGTTGTGTTTTCATGCTTTTGCGTATTTACGAACAAACAACTCATAAATGCGGCAGCCGCATCCGCGAACCATCGACTCCAATCAAGCCCTACGCCGCATCCATTCACAGAAGAAGGGATTTGCAAACTTCCACGCCTCTTTGAACGGTTCCATCTTGCCTCTCCTTCTTTATGCTACGTCGATTATACCTTTTGGCATAACGCAAGTAGTATAACACATTTTGGGGTGGTATTCAATGGCATCCTGACGTGCCGCACATACACGGCGACGCAACCGACCCCGCTACGCTCGCCGCGTCAACTTTGCCAGCGGACTTGCCAACATCGCCACGACAAGGCTGACGGCAAGGCCGAACGCGCCGTAGAGAAGAAGATGCGGCTTGCCGGGCCAGGGAGCGAGGTCGAGCCCAAACGTGACGACATAGTTTGCGACGAGTCCGCAGACCGCCCCGAAGCCGTTCACGCGCTTCATGAAGATGCCCATGACGAACAGCGATGCAAGACCAGCCGTCAGGATGCCGATGTATCGCTGGAACTGCTCGTAGGCCGAGGCAAGGTCGCTGTTGACGAGGACTATCGCGAAGCCGCCGCCAAGGAGCCCCGCCGCAACCGTGCATATCTTTCCGCAAACGAGTTCTCGCCGCTCGTCCTTCAGCCCCTTGTTCACAAGCCGGCGGTAGAAGTCTGTGGTGAACGCCGCCGCAGTCGAGTTTAGGTTCGCGGCGAGCGTAGAGACCGTCGCGGCGGCGATGGCGGCAAGCGCAATCCCCGCGACGCCGACCGGCAGCTCGTTCGCTATGAACACAGGAAGTATCTGGTCGTTCTTGGCGATCACCGGCATGCCGCCCGGCTGCGACCGATAATACGTCCAAAGGGCAAGCCCAATGAGAAACACGAGCGTAGAGGAAACAAATGTCGCGCCAAGCTGCATGTACATCAACTTCTTGGCCGCAGCGACATCCTTCACCGTCATGTACCTCTGGACAACGCGCTGGTCCGAGGTGTAGGACGCGAACTGCGCCACCGTTCCGCCAATGAGCACGACCCAGAAAAGCGGACGCGACCATGTCAGCGAGAAGTCGAATGCGTTGAACTTTCCGCCTTCGACGCCCTGCGCGACGCAGCCGGCGATTCCGCCGTCCGTACCGCAGACAAGGACGGCAAGTATCACCGCAATAGACACGAACAACAGCAGCGACTGTACGAAGTCCACCCATGCAAGCGCCGTAATCCCACCTGTCGCGCAATAAACGATGGAGGCAAGCATGACGACCGTCACGGCAAGGTTGACGTTCATGCCGGTTACCGCCGAAAGCGCTACGGCCGGAAGATAGGCTACGACTGCCGTGAGCGAAACCATAAATAGGATGAACGCCGCAGACGCGAAGAGACGGCATATAAGGTTGAATCGCACCTCAAGATATTCGTATGCGCTCGTCAGGTTCAAGTTACGGAAAAACGGCAAGAACCACTTCGCGGCTATCGGTATGACGATTGCCGTGCCGAAGAAAATCGGCAGATAACTCATGTCCGTCGAATACACGAGCGCGGGCACGGCAAGGAACGACAACGGCGAGGAGAGCGCCATGAAAAGCGAGAACGACACAACCCACCAAGGCAGGTTGCCGCCGCCCTTGAAATATGCGGACGCCGACTTGTTCCGCCCCATGAATATGAGCCCCGCCCCCGCGATGGAGACAAGGTAGGCGACGACTATCGCCCAGTCTATCCACCTGACAGAGGAGTTCAACAAGCCCCCTTCACGAGTTTCAGCGCAGCGAATCTGCGTATCCACTTGCGCTCTTCGGCCGGCGTGAGCGGTGCATACGGTTTCCGCGCCGCTCCGCAGTCGATGCCAACGTGCTTCATCATCGCCTTCCAGACGCTCCAGTTCTCGTCCGAGACAAGCAGTTCAACGAAGCGGTTGGCCTCGTCCTGCCATTTCGCCGCCGCCGCGAAGTCGTTGCGCATGCAAGAGTCGTAGATGTTCGCGAAGTGGCGCGGGATGAAGTTCTGGCTGGTGCCGATCGCGCCGCAGAAGACGTCGCCGAGCGCCATAGCGCATGCGAACTGCTCGTCGCGTCCCGCGAAAAAGAGAACCTCCTTGTCCAGCTTGCGCCTGAGGCTCTGAACGGCGAAGTAGTCGCTGCCGGTGTACTTCATGCCCTTGACGTTCTTGAGGTCGAAGAGCCGTGCGTCGCGATCCGGCACGAGCGACGCGCGGAAGCAATAGGCCATGAACGGCAGGTCAGTCGCCTCGCTGATCGCCTTGTAATGGCGGTACTGAGCCTCGAACGTCTGCCCGAAAAAGACGGGCGCGACCGAACTCACCCAGTCGCATCCGACATCCGCCGCGTACCGCGCAAGCTCGACAGCGTCGTCGGTGCGAACGGCACCGACGTGCGCGATGAGCTTACACCGACCCTTCGCCGCCTTCGCCGCGCGGCGGAACACCTGCTTGCGCTCCTCGACGGTCATGAGCATTCCTTCGCCGGTGGAACCGGTGAGATAGAATCCCTTCAGCCCGCCCTTTAGCCCATATTCCACCAGCTGTTCGATTGCGCCTTCGTTCACCTTGTCGTCCTTGGTGAACGGCGTGATCATGGCCGCGTATGCGCCACCCATTCCGCAGGCGCACTTCTTCGAGCCGCTTTTCCCGTCTTTTGCCTTCATCTTCACTTCCCTTCTTTGTTGCGAATGATATCACAACATCGGGGCGCGAAGTTTCGCATTCACGCTTTTGCGTTTTTGCGAACGCGCCATTCTGACGGCGTTAAACCGACAATTCGGCGGAAAATGGTGGCAAAGTGCTGTGCAGACGGAAAACCGAGGCTGTCGGCTATCGCCGCGACGGGCGACTCTCCCTTTGCAAGCTCCTGCTTGGCCTTTTCTATCCGGCAAGAGAGAACAAACGCATGCGGCGGAGACCCCGTCAGCCGCTTGAATCGCTGAAGCAGGCTTGTCGGCGACAGCTCGGCCCGGCGCGCAAGCTCTTCGACCGGCCAGTCTCGCTCTGGCGCCTTTTTGATCTCTTCGACAATCTTCGTCAGCCGCGCTGCCGGAAGGATGCGATCGGGCATCTTCGCAGTCTCGACAAGCGCAATGAAAAGTGAGCAGACGGCGTTGCGCATGAGAAACCTCCGCTGCGCAGTGCCACGATGCGCCGAATCGTAGACCTGGAAAAGACGCTGGAACGCAGCGCGCACCCGGTGGTTCACGTCCACAAAGCTTCGCGGGAGGTTCAGCATTTCGCGGCGAAGCCACTTCGCCTCGTCGGAGCGAAGAGAGAGAAACGGGAAGTTGCCCTTCGGTATGCGGAAGAGCACCCAGTACTTGCTCATGCTGCGCGGATATCGCTTCATGCGGTGCTCCTCGTCGGGACGCGACACGAACACCGTGTCTGGCCGGAACGGATACACCTGGCCCTCAAGCTCGAACTCCAGGTCGCCGCGTAGGCAGAGCGATATCTCGAGGCATTCTTCATGGACGTGCAGATTGGAGAACTCCTGCGGGCGCTTGAAAAAGTCAAAGCCGACAAGCGGAAGGCAGAGTATTCCGTCCGGCTCAAGCGAAACGCGGCGCAGTTCAGGCGTGTCGCAGTACTCTACGGGCATCTTGAGCGGCGGGCGACCATCCGACTCCGCCGGTGAATCATGGGACGTAGTTCTCTTCATGAAGGCGATTACTTCGCGCGAGGAGGCGGAACGGCGCGGTACTTCTCGAGAGCCTTTTCGTAGGCTGGCGAGCCGAAGAAGCCGCACGCCTTGAACTCGGGGCAGAAACCTCGATAGACGCACTCAGGCACGCAGCACTCCGCAAGCTCCGGCTGAGTCTTGGCAAGCTCGTCAACGACAAGCTTCCACGCAGCGCGGGTCTCGGGGCTCGCCTGCCCGCAAAGGCGACGGCGAGAGATGAACATTATAGCCTGCGCGTTCGCGAAGCACTCGTGCATGACGGGTGCGTCCTGCCGCGCGCCAGTGCGGTCCTGACCTGTGCGGTCCGTGCGCTGTGTTGAGACGAAATGCTCGATTCCATACTTGTGGCGGACGATATGCACCGACACCCAGTACGGAAGACCCTCCCACTTCCAGTTGAAGCAGAGCTTCCGTATCGGGGAATGCTCTGCTAGAAGAATGCGCTTCTTCCAGCGGCTGCTGGGCTCGCCCTCTCCTTCGGACTGTCTGATAGTTGTACGGGCCGCATCGGCGACTTCTCGCCAAGTGCCCTTCGTCTTCATGAAAGAGATTTTGGTTTCCATGTCCGCGATTATACCTAAAAAGGTTCTTGAAGTCAAATTGAACGTTCCCGCCACGCCAGCCAGCCGGTCCATACGGCAAAGGACGTTATGAGCACCTTCTGTGTGGAAGTAACCCACGGAGAGAATGGCAACGCCTTCACACCCAGGCAGACCATGAAGAACGAAACGAGCGCAACGAACCAGAACACCCACGCCATGTCGGCGCCCTTGCGGAATCGTGCAGCGGCAACCGCCGCGCCGCCGACGACAGCTATGTCGCAGCCAAGGTTGTGGATGTCCACAAATACATTTTCGGGCACAAGCGCGATGGTTAGGAGCCCTGCCACGTTCAACGCCCCGCCCCAGCCGATTGCAATGCGCCGCCAGCCGACGTTTCGCGACTCAAGGCTCACCCAAACCCGCGAGACCGCCGCCGCCGCGAAAGCCATGCCGGCCATGAACCAGAAATGGCATGCCGGATAGACGACTTTTCTGACTTCCGTTCTGCCAAGCGCGCTGAGCATCTTCAAAAACGGATTGTACCCGCCGCCTGGGTAGAGCGTCGCCGCAACAGTGAAGCACGCGAACGACAGCAAGCCTCCGACAAGTGCAAACGGCCAGACATTGACGCTTTCGATGCGGAAACGCCATTCCCCTTTCCAGAAAAACGAGGCAAGCAGGCACAGTTCAGCCGCAATGTACGTAGGCGCTATGAGCTGTCCGCATCCCGACGCGTGCAATATCCGCCCGCCAATCATCAGGTCGGAGAACAGAAGCAGCCCTATTCCCGCCGCGTAGAGAACCCGCCGCGTGGAAACTGCCGTAGCGAAGGAAACCGCTGTCAGCATGGAATAGACAAACACGGCAATCTCTGCGGACACGGGAAGAGCAGGCGGCTTGAGCCTCGCCAGAACAAACGCCGCAAGAGGAATCGCGGCGGCAAGAAAAACGCGCATGTCAGGCTTCACGTCCTTCAACTGGCCTACGGTCCAGAAAATCTGCGCAAGCGAGAATCCCGCAACGCCGTATATGAATTTCATCGACGATAAGGACGCTCCGATCACGGCGAGGAACATGTCCCCTATCAGGAATGCCGATGCAAATCCGGCCAGCATCCATCTGCGCCGATAGTCAATTGCAAAAGCCATTGGTCAAGATCCTCCTTTGTTGCTTGATTCTAGATTGCAGCACGGGAAAGAGCGATGCGGTTTCCAGGAAGGAAACGGACAAAGCCCTTGATGCGAAGCTCCATCGCAATTGAAGACACCTTCTCGACCGGAAGATGCGTAAGCCCCACGAGATCGTCGATTGATATTCCGTCCTCGTCGACATGTGTCATCACAAGGGCCTCCTCGACGCTGTACGGCGGAGTTTCCGCATCGTGTCCGTCGGCGGAGCCTGCGCCAGCATCAATTTTGCCGGCAGGCGACGTCCCGTGCCCGGGAAGATCGCCCAACGCCTCGACGACATCCTCCGCGCATCGGACTGGAATCGCGCCATCGCGCAGGAGAGAGAGGCATCCCGCAGACATGCGATCCGTGACGCGAGCGGGAACCGCCATGACGGTGCGCCCAAGGTCCGCCGCGATTGACGTTGTTATGAGAGTGCCGGACTTGAACGGCGCCTCAACGGCCAGCACTCCTTTCGCGAGCGCGGCAACGACGTGGTTGCGTATGGGGAAGGTCGTAGTGTCGGCGGAGCGTCCAAAGGGAAACTCGCTTACGACCGCACCGCCTTTTGTTACGATCTCCCTCGCGAGATTGCGGTTCTCCTCTGGATAGAACCTGTCGAGTCCGGAGCCTATCACGCCTACCGTCACTCCCTCTGCGTCGAGAGCGCCGCGATGCGATTCCGCATCGATTCCAAGGGCAAGGCCGGAGACGATGGACCAGCCGGCCTTCGCGAGATCGTAGGAAATGCGGTTGGCGACACTGAGTCCGTAGGACGTAGCGCGTCGCGTTCCGATCATGGCGATGCCGGGACGCGAAAGCGCGGCGACATCGCCCTTCACGTAGAGGACGAGTGGAGCGCCGGGCGAATCGGCAAGCATCTTCGGATAGGCGTCGTCCGCCAGCGTGAGAATCTTCACGCCATACTTGCGCGCCGTCTTTTCCTCGGCGGCCCAATCGACCTCGCCGCCGGAGCGGGAGACCTTTTTAGGCCATGCCTCCCATGCCTTCACGGCGGACCCGTGCGTTGAAACGAGATTTGCAAGCGTCGCCGAACCCACCTTTTCGGTAAGGTTGAAGGCTAGGTACGCTTGACGTTCCGTCATTAGTTTGATATACTACGCACGTTTTTTGATGGCCCCATCGTCTATCGGCTAGGACACGAGCTTTTCATGCTTGGTAGAGGAGTTCGACTCTCCTTGGGGCTGCCAGCCTAGACAAGCGCATCGCACGTCTCTTACTTTCCGCCTTTAAGCTTTTGGCTGACAGCGAGCATGCGCTCGGAGAGGTCCTCGAAGCCGACATCCGTAGAGTAAACGTCCTTGTAATACTGGTACGCCTTCTCAAGGTCGCCTGCCGCCTCTGCGCAGAGGCCGAGCTGATAGACGACCTTCTTCTTGAGATCGTCCATAGTCGGGATGGCGTCCCTCGCCGTCTCGAGCTGCATGACGCCCATGTCCGTCTGGCCCTGGCTCAAGAAGCACATAGCCAGGTAGTAGAGCGCCCACAGGCGATCTTTCGGACTCTTCTGCGCGAGCTGCAGGTGCGTAAGCGCGTCGTCGTAGTAGCCATTCTCGAAATAGACCTTGCCAAGCTCGTAGCGCAGATGCAGGTCGTTCGGGTAGCGCTCCACGCGATTCGCCAAATCGTCGAACACGAACTGGTTGCGGTCGCCTTCCATCTGCGCCGCCTCGTCCTCGCGTCCTTCCGCCTTGAGGGCGTCGATCTGCTGATCGTAGTACTGCACGGTCGTCTGGGAGAGCATCCTGTCGAGCTCGGGGTCCATCGTGCCGGAAGCCTCGATCGCCTTCTGAAGGACATCGATGGCCTCGTAGTATTTCTTGCCCTGGATGTAGATTCTGGCGAGCGCACGGCGGGCGTTCATGTTCTTCGGCTCCGCCTCGATCTGCTTGAGCTTCTCCTGTATGAGGAGCTCCGCGTCGTCGCCGGTGACGACGGCCTTGTTCGCCGCGTCGAGCTTCGCCGCCTGTTCCTTGTTGGCGATGAGGTTCTGGAAGCCGCCCTTCTTGCCAGCAGTCTCGACCCAGCCGGAGTTCATCGTCGCCTGCGCCTCTGCGTTCTTGAGCATCTGCATGACGCGCTGGTCGCCTGGCTTCAGCTCGGACAGCTTGCGGTAGGCGTCGCGCGCCTTGTCCCAGCGCTTCGCCATCGTGTAGTACGTCGCCACGCGCTCAAGGAGCGACGGGTCCTTGTTGCTGCATTCGTACGCGGCCTCTACGGATATCGCGGCGCAGTCGGCCTTGCCCGCCGCCTCCGCCGCCTTTACAGCAGCCTCGATGTTGTCGGCGTCGAGCGGATTCTGGCAAAGGAGCTTCTCGGCCTCCGCCATTGCCTCCGCGCCCTTGCCCTTCTTTACAAGGGCCATGATCTTCTGCCGCGCCATCATGTAGCCGAGCTTCGCGCCGAAGCCCTGCTTGCCGTTCCTGCGGAAATTCGCTATCTGTGCCGCACGGAGAAGCTTTCGCGTCTCCAGAACGTCCGGAGCCGCCGCAACGGCCTCCATGAGCATGTCCATCGCGAGTTCGTACTTGCCCGTCTCGAGAGCCTGCCGCCCGCGATTCGTGAAGTTCTGCGCCTTCTGCGCCAAGTCTGCAGCCATTTTACGAAACCTCCAATCTTCCATCAGAAACCTTGCCGAGCACCCCGCCCGACTTGTACGTCTTTAGCATGAAGTGCGTTGCCGTCGAAAGCACGCCCTCCAGCGTTGAAATGTCCTGTGCGACGAACTGTGCGACGTCCTGCAGCGAATCGCCCTTTACGAACGCGAGCAGGTCGTAGCCTCCGCTCATCAGGAAGCACGCTTCGACCTGTTCGAAACGCGCGACCTTCTCCGCAATCCTTCCGAACCCGCAGTCGCGCTGCGGCGCGATCTTCAGTTCGATTACGGCATGAACCTCGTTGGTGTTTTCCATAGTCAACTCCCTTGTCAACGCTTAGAACCTTCACGACGGCGCCAGTCCAACGCCGTCACGTCGTCAACGATCTGCCGGGCGAGGTCGTCTGCCACGCGCCCGGAAGCGTCGCGCTGGGCGGTGCTCAGATCCTGCCCTGCCGCGAACGTCGCCATCGCCCTGTACGGCTTGTTGTCAACAAGAACGCGGCCGTTCTTCTTGTCGATCACCGAGACCAGCACCGTGGCGGTCATCTCGTACGACGCTATGCGAAGCCCGGCGCGGCGGTCGTACGCAGTGGCGCCGGCATTCGCATCCTTGACAATTCCCTGCACTTCCACCGCAGCGTCGCCGGAGGCGCATATGGAGAACGTTCCCTCCCGCTGAAACTCGCGAAGCACCTGCCTTGTCGCAATCGCGCCAAGCTCCTGCACGTCCGACTCGTTGCGGAACGACGGCACCGATATAGTGCGCATGTCCGACGGAACGTCCGGCCGCCACGAATATGTCGTGCCGCAGCCTGGCGCAAGCAGCAAGGCGGAGACTACAGGCAAGGCGGACAGCAGCGAAATCTTTCTCATTTTTCCGCACCTTTCAGTTCTTCAAGACGAGCGCTCACTTCGGCGGCGTGCGAGCTGCCCGGATATTCGGCAAGAAACTTCTCGAGCGCGTTTACGGCAGACCGCCGCGTGCGCATGCGCGAATCGTAGAACATCGCCGCGCGATACGCCTCGTCCTCTATGAGGGACTTCGTCTCCGCGATGAACCCCTCTACGGACGGCAAATCCTCCTGCCGGCATGTCTTTAGCGCCATCTCAAGGAACGACAGCGTGTCGCGGCTTCTGTCGCGGTTGTATCCGCAAGCCCTGAGTATGCGCATCCTGGCCCTCGCCTCGCGAACGACGGATTCGACGGCCTCCCGCGTTCCGTAGTGGATGTTCCTCAGATTCTCGTAAACCTTCACCGCCTCTTCGTCGTGCCCTTCCTCCTCGCGAAGATCGGCAATCTCAAGCATGGCCTTCGGCGCCCACTTCGCGCCAGGCGCGCGCAGCACCGCGGCCTCGAAGGCTCGGCGGACGTCAGCCGTGTTCTTGAACCTGAAAAAGACTATCGTCTTGCCCTCGACCCGCATCTTGCCGGCGAGTTCGTAGAGCTTGTCCGCTATCGCGTTGTAGTCGCACGAAAGAGAGAAGAAGTCAAGCAAATAGCGGTATTCGGAAAACGCCTCTTCGAGATCGTCGTCTCGCTCCTCGCGAATCCGCGCAAGAGCGAGCTGTGCCTTGGCCGCCTCTGGCGACGTCGGCCACTCCCTCACGAGAGCATCGTACTGCTTCGCCGCCTTCGCCCACTTGGACTCCGACTCAAGCGCACGGCAGTGCGCCATCTGCGCCGAGGCGTCTTCGCAGTCCGGACCGTTGATGAACGCAAACCACTTCGGCTCCTTCCGCTCCGGCTTGAATTCCTTCTCGGAATCAAACCCCGGATACGCGTCAGTAGCGAACCGCGCGTTGTTTATGGAGCCGGGCGCGCCAAGCTCCTGCGCGGAGACCGACGCGGCCAAAACGAGAAATGCGAATGTAAGATGTTTCGTCACGCTGCACATTATATCATTTTTCCGCCGAGGAAACCACCTTGCCCGGATTGAGGATGTTCTTAGGGTCGAACACCGCCTTTATGCCGCGCATCAGCGCACGCACTTCAGGGGCAAGCGACTCGTCCAGATACGGCCTCTTGGCAATGCCTATTCCATGCTCTCCGCTAACCTGTCCGCCAAGCGCCTTCGCCATCGCATAAAGATCCTCGAACACCGCGGCCAGCTTCGCCTTCCACTCGTCTTCGCCAAGTTCGTCCTTGAGAACGTAGATGTGGAGGTTGCCGTCGCCAGCGTGTCCGAACGAGCGAATCCGCACGCCATGCTTCTTCTGAAGGCCGTGCGAGAACAGGACGAATTCGGCGACGGATGCGCGAGGGACGACGACGTCGCACTCGTCCATGTCCGTCGTAGACGCCTTGATCGCCTCGAGGAACGCGCCTCGCGCAGACCATATGGACTCGTTGCGCTCGGGCGTATCCGAGATGAACACGTCGAGAGCGCCGTTTGCGAGGCAGGTCCTTGCCGCCGCGTCCCAGGCCAGATCGACCTCTTCTTGGCTGGCACCGTCAAATGTGAGAAGAAGATATGCATCCGCCGAATTGTCCGGGAACTTCCGCGCCTGGAACTTTTCCGCCGCGAGAATGACCTCGCGCTCCATGAACTCAACCGCCGTAGGCACGCTCGCCGAGCGAATGACTTCGGGAACGGTGCGTATGGCCGACGGCAGGTCGGGGAAAGGCACGAGAAGCGAGATGCGAGCCTTGGGAAGCGGCAGAAGCTTCAGCGTCGCACGCGCGACGACGCAAAGAGTCCCCTCAGAGCCAATGACGAGATCCTTGAGCGAATAGCCGGAAGAGTTCTTTGCGATCTTTCCGCCAAGCTCCACGACGTCGCCATTTGGGAGGACGACCGTTAGCGCGCGCACGTAGTCGCGCGTGACGCCGTACTTGACCGCGCGCATCCCGCCTGCGTTGGTCGAAATGTTGCCGCCGATGGTAGCGGTCTTCTCGCCAGGGTCTGGCGGATAGAAGAAGCCTCGTTCCTCCACGTATTTCGCGACATCCATGAGCAGGACGCCCGGCTCAACCGTAAGCGTCATGTTCTTCTCGTCCAGCTCGATGACATTTGTCATTCCGCTCGTGTCGAGAAGAATGCCGCCTTCGAGCGGCACTGCGCCGCCGACGAGGCCCGTGCCGCTGCCGCGCACGGTTACGGGAATGCCGCGCTCGTTCGCGTAGCGCATGACCTTCGATATCTCATCGACCGAAAGAACCTGCACGCGAACGTCCGGACGCGCAAACGCGCCGCCGAGCTCGTCGTGGCAGAAGTCGTCGCCGACGTCGTCTCTCGCCGTCACGCGCTCGTCGCCGCACAGCCCTTTTAGAAAAGCCAGGTCGTCCCCGTCAAAAAGCCTGTAGCTCATTTCGCCTCCTTCTTCGCCTTTATCCTTGCGATGAGTTCAGGCACGATCGTGTAGAGGTCGCCGACAAGGCCGATGTGGGCGACCTTGAATATCGACGCCTTTGGATCGGAGTTTATGGCGACGATCGTCTCCGATCCGTTCATGCCGGCAACGAACTGAATTGCGCCGGACACGCCGCACGTCACGATCAGCTTCGGCTTGACCGTGCGCCCCGAAAGGCCGATCTGACGCTTCGCGTCGATCCATCCAGCCTCGACTACGGCGCGCGTCGAGGCAATCTCCCCGCCAAGAAGCGAGGCAAGCTCCTTGAGAAGCGCGATATCCTCTGCACGCCTCACGCCACGTCCGCACACGACGAGCACCTCGGCCTCCTCTATGCCCTTCTCCGCGCTCTTCGGCGTGCGGGATAGAATCTCGATCCTGGAAAGAAGCTTTTCCGCAGGAAGCGACCGCTGCACGACGCGGCCGTGCGGCTCGCACTTCGGCGGCGCCGAGAAAATCTTGTAGCGGACCGTCGCGAACTGCGGGCGATGGCGCGGCGTGTTTATGTGCGCCATTATGTTGCCGCCGTAGGCCGGACGTATCTGGTCGAGATCGGTGGACGGCGACATGTCCAGGACCGTGCAGTCAGCAGTAAGCCCCGTACGGAAGCGTGCGGCGACGCGAGGGGCGAGGGAGCGCCCGTTGACGGTTCCCCCGACCAGCACCGACGACGGATGCACCTCGTTGATGAAATCCTCAAGCGCATTCGCATACGGCTCGATCCTGAAATGCTCGAACGCAGGATCCTCGTAAACATAGACTTCGTCAGCCCCGCATGCGAGCAGCCTCTCCACCGCATGGCCCGTTCGCGCGCCAATGACGACAGCCTGCACCGGGTGGCCTGTCTTCGCGGCAAGCTCCCGCGCCTTGCCAAGGAGCTCCAGACCGACAGGGTGCAGCGCGCCGTCTGGAGCGACTTCGGCGACTACGGCAACTCCACGCCAGGCGGACTTGTCAACGCCTGGCGCGGAATCGTCTACGAACTCGAACGCGCCATCGCCCTTGCGGATGCAGAGCCGGCACATTCTGCAGCCGGCTCCGATCTCAAGTTCGCCCGACGCATTCTCAGATATAGCGCCAAACGGGCACAGCGCCTTCGCAGCTTCGCGGTCTGAGATTCTATCCTTGTGTATCTTTATGTAGGACATTCATTCACCCGCGCCCCTTGGCGAACGCCTCAATCGCAAAATCGATATCAGCCTCGGTATGCGCGGCGGACATCTGCGTGCGAATCCTCGCCTTCCCCATCGGAACGACTGGATAGAAGAACGCCGTCGCATAGACGCCGTTCTTGTACAGGTTCTCGCTCATCTTCACGGCGACAACAGCATCCCCGAGCATGACAGGCACGATCGGATGGTGGCCGGGGACAAGGTCGAAGCCGAGCTTGGACATGCCTTCGCGGAAGCGCCTTGCATTGGCGTTGAGGCGCTCACGCAGTTCGGGACGCGTCTTGACGAGCTCAATCGCCTTGATCGACGCGGCGGCGACAGGCGGCGGAACGGCGTTCGAGAAGAGATACGGCCTCGCCTTCTGGCGAAGTATGTCGACAATCTCCTGACGCGCCGCGACATAGCCGCCTGACGCGCCGCCGAGAGCCTTGCCAAAAGTGCCGGTGATTATGTCGACGCGACCTGTCACGCCGCAATCCTCGACAGAGCCTGACCCGGTTTCGCCGAGAACGCCTACGGCGTGCGAGTCATCAACCATGACGAGGGCGCCGTACTTGTCGGCGAGATCGCAGATCTCCCTGAGGGGAGCGATGATGCCGTCCATCGAAAACACGCCGTCAGTCACGATCAGCTTGAACCTCGCGCCCGCCTCGTCGGCAGCCTGCAGCTGCTTTTCCAAGTCGGCCATGTCGCCGTTCGCATAGCGGAATCGCTTCGCCTTGCAAAGCCTCACGCCGTCTATGATGGACGCATGGTTGAGCGCATCGGAGATGATTGCGTCGTCTGGCCCGAGAAGAGCCTCGAAGACGCCGCCGTTCGCGTCGAAGCACGAACCGAAGAGAATGCAGTCGTCCGTCTTCGTGAAATCTGCAACGGTGCGCTCCAGCTGCTTGTGGAGGCTGTCAGTTCCGCAGATGAAGCGGACGGACCCCATCCCGTATCCGTACTTCGCCGTCGCCTCGCGCGACGCCTCTATGATCTCAGGATGGTTGGCAAGCCCGAGGTAGTTGTTAGCGCACATGTTGAGAAGCTTCACGCCGTTCTCAAGGAGCACGTTCGCGCCCTGGGGCGTCGCAATGATCTTCTCTTTCTTGTAGAGGCTCTTCGCCTTGAGATCGGCGATCGTCTCCTGAAGGTAAGCTTGGAATTTGCCGTACATAGGGGTTAGGGGTTAGTAGTTAGGGGCTAGTAGTTAGTAGTTAGTGGGTAGGGGGTAGGGGGTAGTTATTCCCAATCTAAGATTACTTTTCCGGACTTGCCGGACATCATTGCCTCGAAGCCCTTTTCGTAGTCCGTGTACTTGAAGCGGTGCGTGATGACTGGGGTTATGTCAAGGCCGCCCTGTATCATTGCGCCCATCTTGTACCATGTTTCGAACATTTCGCGGCCGTAGATGCCCTTTATCTTGAGGCCCTTCCAGACGATGTGGTTCCAGTTCACCTTCGTGTCAGGACCATGTATGCCGAGAAGCGCGATGCGCCCGCCCGTGTTCATGGACTCGATCATCTGGTGGAGGCACGGCGCGGCGCCGCTCATTTCGAGGCCGACGTCGAAGCCCTCGACCATGCCAAGGGACTTCATCACGTCCTCGAGCTTCTCGTTTTTCGCGTTAACGGTGCGCGTCGCGCCGAGACGCCTGGCGAGGTTGAGTCGATAGTCGTTCACATCGACGACGACGACGTTTCGCGCGCCGACGAACTTGGAGATGCCGGCGGCCATTATGCCAATCGGACCGGCACCGGTTATCAGCACGTCCTCGCCGACCATGTTGAAGCTCAATGCCGTGTGCGTCGCGTTGCCGAACGGATCGAATATCGAGTAAAGCTCGTCGTCAATCGAAGGATCGCAGTGCCAGACGTTCGCTTCCGGGATGCAGAGGTATTCCGCGAAAGCTCCGTCGCGGTTTACGCCAACGCCCTTCGTCTCGCGGCAGAGATGGCGCTGCCCGGCTCGGCAGTTGCGGCAGTGCCCGCAGACGATGTGGCCTTCGCCGCTCACCCGCTCGCCGACCTTGACGCTCTTCACGTTCGAACCGACCGCGACGACTTCGCCGACGTACTCGTGGCCTATCGTTAGCGGAGGCTTGATCTCCTCTTGCGCCCATGAGTTCCACTCGTAGATATGGACGTCGGTTCCGCAGATCGCGGTTTTCTTTATCTTTATGAGAACGTCGTTTATGCCCATCGCGGGCATCGGCTTCTCAACCAGTTCCACGCCCTTCCTGGGCGCTGTTTTTGCAATGGCTTTCATTGGCAGTAGTATATCAAATCGCCGTGTCGCTTGGCAAATCTCAAAAACGGCATTTTCCCTTCGTCTCCAGACTGACGCGCATCGAGCCTATCTGCGCCGCGACGTTTGCGACCGACGGATCGCGCCTCTTGGCGACAATAGCATCGGCCGCCGCGCCATGCAGCCAGACGGAAGACGCAACTGCGTCAAAAGGATCGCCCTTAAGATAAGCCCACCTCGCCCCAACAACACCTGAAAGCAAGTCGCCCGCCCCGCCTGTCGCAAGATACGGATTGCCCGTGTCGTTCTCGAACGTCCGCCTACCGTCCGCCGAGACGACAATCGTGCGAGGCCCCTTCAGCGCAACGGTCGCGCCGTACACTCTGGCGAGCTCCTTCGCGGCAGACATCCTGTCCGCCGAGACTGCATTCCGCTCGCAGCCGAGAAGCCGGGCGGCCTCGCCCTCATGCGGCGTAATGACAAGCGCCACCTTCCCCGTCCCAACATTTCCGACGAGCTTGCCACGGCCATCGCTCGCGCGCGCCGCCGCAAGAAGGGAAAGAGCTCCAGCGTCGGCAACAACGCGGAGGAAATCTCCGGAAAGGACCTTGGCGAGGAAGGCTCGCCCTTTTGCTGTCGGCAAAAGGCCCATGCCGACGACGGCGACATCGGCCTTCGGCATGTCGATGCGCCCGCCAGTCTCGCGGAACGTAGCCTCCGGCGTCAGCGCCCCCGCGGCAAAGCGCGATTCGGCCGGCGCGACAAGGTGAACAAGCCCGGCGCCAGCCGCGCGCGCGCCAAGCGCCGATATTACGGGAGCGTGCGGGTAGCGCGGCGAACCACCCGCGATGCACACCACGCCTACGGAATACTTGTCCGCCGCGAGCGGACGCATCGGGAAGGTCTTTCCTCCAGCAAAGGACCTCATGCGCCGCGCTTGATTTCAGCCTCTATCTGGTCTATTGCCTCAAGGCCCTTCTGGAGCTCTTCATGTATCGTGCGCTGCCAGGACGCCATCATGAAGCCTTTGAGATTCTCGGGCTTGCAGACCTTGCGGCAGAAATCGACCGTGCCCCGGAAGTTAGTGTCCACGGTCCAGTTCGCGCCGGTCGGCACCTGGTCGAAGCCAGCTTCCGCGAGATCCACGTACGTCTGGACACGCGACTTCCTGCGCTCCGGAAGCTTCGACACGTCAAACTCCGCGCCGTAGTACCAGTTCGACTGCAACACGCTCTTGGGCATCTTGCGGAGAAACTCTTCCTTGTGATTCCAGCAGTAGTCGCTCCATATCCACGAGCGCACGCCCCTGTCCTCGACCTGCTTCACCAGATAGTACAGGTCGTGCCACCACAAGTCGCCCTGGCGGACGATTGCAAGCTCGAACGTCTTCTGGTGCTCGGCCGTCTCCTCGTCGCAACCGAGATGGAAGAATCGCGGCGGCTTGCCGTTGAGGGTGAAGATGTCGATGACGTCCCTGATCACGTCGGCGCACACCTCGTAGTACTTTTTGGTCGAGACCATGCGCTGGTACGTCTTTAGCCAGGAGTCGTGGCAGGCCGAGAAGTTCATCTTGGGAATCGGCTCAAGCCCCATTGCCCTCAGGCGGGCGAGCTCCTTCTGAAACTTCTCCACGCTCCACGTGCCCTTCACCGCCAATTCGGGATGGCTTGGCAGGGCAACGCCTTCGGCCATGTCGATTATTATCATGTTGGCGCCGGACTTGCCAAGACGATCCGTGAGCGCACGCCACACCGATTCGTCCGTGCGCAGGTAGTCTGCCATGCAGCGAATCTTGAACGCCTGCGAGGCATCCGCCGGCGCACGATCAAGAGGCACGTCCTTCCAGGAATTCATGCCAAGGTGAAGCAGGCAGGCCCATATCTCCTCGGTCTTCGTCGCCGGCGAGTTCGCCGCGAGTCCCGGACCTGCCATCAGCGCACCGGCCGCCATTGCGGACGTCTTGATGAACTGCCTTCTGTCTATGCTTGTCACTTTCATCTCCAGCTCCTTTCCTTAACGAGGTATTATAGCATATTTTACAGCCGCAAAGCCGCCTGCTCGTCGAGCGCCATGTCGCAAAGCCTGTCGATCGCTGGATCGGCGGTAAGCTCGTGAAGAAACCTGCGGCGGAACTCGAGATGTCCGCGCTCGCGGCAAAGTCGCCGCGTCGTGGCATAGTGCAGGCCTGATATCATCCAGCCTATCTGTATGAGCACGAAATCGGAAAGCGACTTTATGTGCTGATAGTCCACCGGCATCCGCCTTTCGATGCATTCGACGACGGCGGGATTCGGCGGATCTCCGATTGCAAGGTTCCAGAACGCGCGGGAATCCCCACGCCAGTCGGTATGCTCGACTTGATCCTCGAGAACGCGGAATATGTCGAGCTTGTCCGCGTCCCTCACAGTATGCGAACACGCTTCCGTGAGCGCGTCGAGACCTTCGGGAATGTCGCGCCTGTTGTGGTAGAGGATCGCCTTCAGCACCGCATCGCGCGTCTGCGGATCTGCGAAGGACTCTTCCAGCCAGCCCTTCTCCTTGACGATGTCGTGAGAGAACACCGCGTGGTCAACCGAGTCGGAGTCGCGGAACGTGTCGTACAGCCTAAGCTGCTCGTAGCGACCGGTGTCGTGCAGAAGCGCGGCGGCGAACGCGGCATTGCGCGTCGCGTCGTCGAAATGCTCGCCGTCCGCGATCAGCTCCGCGTTCTTGACGACAAAGCCCGTGTGCATCCTCTTGAGGAGCATCATCGCAGGGAGCTTGCCGTCGGCGTTCCTGTATCCATCGACATACCCGTCGTAAAGTCCGAGGAGCCCTTTTTTCAAATCTTCGTATGACGTTCTATGCATGGGATCAGAGATTGGCAAAGGGATTGCAGAGGAATTCCTTTTTCTTTTGTGCGCCTGGGAGCGGATTGGGACGAGCCCTTATGTCCAGCGCCTTTTTCTTCTTTGCGACAACGGGAGCAGGCGTCGACTCCGGAGGCGAAGACTTCTGCCTTTCGTAGTCGGCATATCCGCCAGGATAGCAACGAACGAGTCCGTCGCCTTCCAAAACGAAAGTCGATGTCACGACATTGTCGAGGAACTCACGGTCGTGCGAAACTAGAAGCAGCGTGCCCTTGTAGTTCATAAGCTGCTCTTCGAGAAGCTCCAGGGTCTCTATGTCGAGATCGTTCGTAGGCTCGTCCATCACCAGAAGGTTGGACGGCTTCAGGAAAAGCTTCGCGAGCATTAGCCTCGCCCTTTCGCCGCCGGAAAGCGCCTTCACAGGCGTCCTTACGCGCTCAGGCGGGAAAAGGAAGTCCGCCAAGTAGGAATAGACGTGCTTGCGAACGCCGCCGACGACGACCTCGTCACGATCCGACGCGATGTTTTCGCCGACGGTAAGCTCCGCGTCAAGCTTGCCGCGAAGCTGGTCGAGAAACGCCATCTCGATTCCCGTGCCCTGCGTGACTATGCCAGAAGTCGGGGCGAGACGCCCCGTGAGAAGGTTCAGGAGCGTCGTCTTGCCAGCGCCGTTTGGCCCGAGAATCCCTATCCGTTCGCCGCGCAGCACATCGGCGGTGAAATCGCGAATGATCGGCTTTGCGCCGTCGCCGGGATACGAAAACGAGAGATTCTTTATCTTCAGCACGCGCATTCCGCCCGGAGCAGCCGTATCTAGTTTCATCGTCGCAACGCCAGCCTGGCTCCTTCGCGCCGCGAATTCGCGGCGAAGTTCCATCAGTGCGGCGACGCGTCCTTCGTTCCGCGTGGTCCTCGCCTTCACGCCACGGCGTATCCACGCCTCCTCCTCGCGCAGCTTCTTGGACTTGCGCTCCCAATACACGGCCTCGTCCGCCAGCAGGTCGGCCTTTCGCCTGAGGAACGTCGCGTAGTCGCACTCCCATCCGGAAAGTTCGCCGCGGTCGAGATCGAATATCCTCGTTGCGACGCTTTTCAGGAAGCGCCGGTCGTGGGTGACGAGCAAAACAGCCATGTCGCGCTGGCGGCGGAGCATCCGCACCAACCACTCTATCGCCTCGATGTCGAGGTGGTTCGTCGGCTCGTCGAGAAGAAGAAGGCCGGGTTGCGAAAGGATTGCGTCCTCGAGTATCTTCCTGCGGCGCCGTCCGCCTGAAAGCGCGTTGAACGCCGCGTCGCCCGGGCGGTCGTGCGGCACATCCTGAGAGACATACGCGATCTTCAGCCCCGGCGCGCTGACAATCTCGCCGCTGTCCGGCTTGAGTATTCCCGCGATCACCTTCATCAGCGTGGACTTGCCCTCGCCGTTGCGTCCGGTCAACGCAGCCCGCATCCCCTTCGAGATCGAGAGCGAGACATTGTCAAGCAGCGCAGGCCCGCCAAACGCGAGCGAGACGTCCTTGAGAGAGAAAAGGAAATCGCTCACAACCGCCTACTCCTGTCCGCCTGACATGCAGCCGCTCCTGGTTTCATTGGGCGGAAAGCCTTGCGGTGTGCGATTCCTTGTACTTGTACGTCTTCTGCTTGCCGGTTTTCGGGTCCTCGTAGGAGCCCGTGGAGTCCCAGAGGTAGAAGCCGCATATCTCGTCAAAGCCCTGCACAACGACGCCCTCGAACGACACCTTCTTGGACGTGTGCGCGAGTGTCTCCTTCGTGGGATCGGTCGAGTCGTCCACAGCGGACACGTAATCGAACCAAAACGTGTACGAGCCCTTGAATATGCCCGTCGCCTGGGCGAACGAGAGCGTGAGAGCACCGTCGTTCGCGCCATAGTAAAGCCATTCGCCCGTCGCCTTGTCCTTAATCGGCTTCGTGGCCTTGGGCACTGTAAACGAAGAACCCGACGCGTCGACGGAAACTACTGGGTTTTCAACCAGAACCGCGTCGGCAGCTTCTTGACTGGATTCCGTAACCTTCCTGCGGGCGTCTTCGTCGTACCAGGTGTGCTTGCAGGCGTAGCCGAGCATCGGCGCATCTATCTGGAATTCAAGTCTCGAATAGTATTCCGCAAGCCTGGTTCCCTTGTCGTAGAACGCGCCGGACACGGAGAGCAAAAGAGCGAATCCCTCGCCGTATTCCGATGTCGCCGCCGGATCGAAGCTAGTCCACTCGCCGTCGTCGGACCAGATGGTGCGCGTGTCAATGTCAAGCATCATGGCAATCGACGCACTACCGCCTTTGTACGCTTTTGGCGTGACGTTCAGCACCGCCATGAAAGTGCCGTCGCCGAAAGTATCGCCGTCGCAAACCAGCGGGGTGCTTGTCGATACGGACGTGCCGTCCGGCAACTTGCCTGTCATCTTCAGATTTCCGTCCATGCCCAAGGTCATCGACAGGTATCCACAGCCGCTGTCATCGGAGTAAAGAGTCGCGGTATAGACTCCGGACAGGTCCCTCAGGACGGATTTTGCGGCATCCTCACTTGACTTGTCGCGCCACATGTTACGCCACAAGACAGCGTCGAAGAGTTCAGACGAAACATACGCTTTCGCGTTGGCAAGCCCCTCAGGAGCCTCGTCGCGGCCGATGGATACGGACACATCTACCACGGTCTTCCCCACCTTCAGCGCGGCAACGGCAAAAAGATCCCAGCTGTCGTCGTCGCCATTGCCGATGCCGCTGGACACGTCGAAGCTCGCTGCGGAGAAAGAAATCGACTTGCCGCCGAGCGAGGATATCTTTCCGCTGATCTTTCCTGCGGCGGAGACGGTCATGGTCAGATAGCCGCGGACATCGTGGCCGTCGTCGGTTGTCGCAGAGGCAACCCCCGTAAACGTGCCCTGCGCCCAATCGGGCAGCGCCGCCACGTTGATCGTGACGGTTGCGCTCGTCGTCGCCTTGCCGTTCTTCGCTGTTACGGTTACAGTGTAAGCCCCGCCCTTCGACGGCACGCCCGTGATCGTCCCCTTCCTCGCATCGTACTTGAGGCCGGAAGGCAGCCCGGATATCCCGCTGATCTTCCACCCCTCCTCGGTCGTCAAGTCCAGGATCTCATCCGGAGTTCCAACGCCAACGGCCAGGTTGTAGGCGTTTTCGTCTGGATCAAGGCCTGGCAGGTAAGGGCTGGTGATGTTGGGCACGACAATTGCGAGCGTTGTCGTGACGGCCTTCTTGACGGTCGCGTTCTTGGCCGACACCGTAACCAGGTACTTGCCCGGCTTCTTGGAAGACCCCGATATGACATTCGACTTGGCGTCAAACTTCATGCCTGACGGCAGGCCCTTCACCGACAGCGACGGGACCGTGATCGAATGAACAAGGCTGCCGACGTCAAGCTCGAACGAGCCGTCTTCATCGGTCGGGAACGACTCGCCGTTCTCAATGTCGAAATAGATTTCGGAGTCCTCTTCCGCAGTGGCGAATAGCGCGAGAATGGTCATGTCATCCTCGCCGGTCACGTACGCACAGGATGTCGCACGATAGTCAATCTCGCCATCGAGAGGGCTGCCGTCGTCGTAGAACCAACCGGCGAACACGCACCCATTGCCAGGCGTGGCTTTAAGCGTAACCTTAGTTCCGGCAGGATACGCCCCAGCGCCAGACACGGAGCCATAGGCGCTTTCATCGCACCATACGCCAGTCTCGACGCTTAGGATCGGGAAGAACACCTCGAATGTCGCCGTCGCCACCTGCGCATATGTTCCCTTCTTGGCGGTGAAGTACACGGTGTAGCTGCCGGCCTTTGTCGCATTGCCGACGAGAAGTCCGTTCTTAGCATCGTACTTTAGCCCTGGAGGCAGCCCAGACACCGTGACCTTCCATCCGTCGTAGGCCAAGGACGAGAAGACGTCGTACATGTCATCGTCAACAACGCCGCCGTAGAATTCGTACGTGTCCGCCAGGCCCGCATTCACAAACGCCTCGGCACGCAGATTCGGCACGCGAACCCTCAACTCCGTCGTAGCCGTCTTGCCCGTCATGTTCCTCGCCACGATGACAACCGTGCTTACGCCCGGAACAAGCTTCGCCTGATCCGCCACGACAATGCTCAATCCGCTTAACGCAAACCCGGGTGGCAGCCCCGTGGCCGTCACCGTGGGCAGCGTTGCGCTGTCGACCCAGAGCGGAAATTCGCCGCAAACCAGATAGCCGTCGTCGTCTATCTCCACATCCCATTCCCAGCCCTCGTCAAGCCACAGATAGTCGTCGCATTCCTCTATGAAATTCGCGAAGACATCCATTCTGCCAAACACTGCAATCGGCAGTTCGGCGGTACGCCAATCGCCGTCAGCGTCATAGACGGATTCGCTGCAGTCATAGTCAAGATACCATCCTGAGAAGCAATACGGCATCGTGGCCTTGGCTGAAACCACGACCCGCGACCCAATGGCGTACACGCCGCCGCCGGACACGGTGCCGCACTCCTCGCAGCCCAAGCCAAGATAGACGCCGACGTAGGCTGAGCCGCTGTCGTGGACGATTACCGTCTTCACCGCCGATGTGCGCGACGGACCCGTGAACGACAGAGTGAACTTGCCGGGCTTCGTCGGCACGCCCGAGACAACGCCTGTCTGCGCATCGTACGAAAGGCCGTCAGGCAACCCCTTCACCGTGATGCCGATGTCGCACATCCATTCAACCGGCATCCCCGTTGCCAGTTCGTCAAAATACGAAAGGTCAAGCCCGATGTCGTCATAGTACGCCTCTTCGGCATCGCCGACGATCCAACGCACAGTGCAGGAATGCCTGAAGCCGTTTGCGTTCGTCGCGGATACCGTGACGTAATATACGCCATCCTTCGTAGGCGCCCCGGAAATCGACTTTGTCGCAGGATCGTAAACGATTCCGGTCGGCAAGCCCGAAACAGAGAAAGTCGCGACAGACCTAGAGTCAACGCCAAAATACCAGAGGATGGATGCGCCCCTGTCAAGCGGAACGCCGCGCTCAAATCCGCAGTCGCCACCATAGCTGTAGACATTGAGCCAGTCGTCCATCGCCGCGATGAACCTGGCCTCCAGGAACTCGTCGTAGTTCGTGGTAGTATATCTGAACGCCGCTTCCGTCGAAACAAGATCATCGTCCCGATACCATCCTGCAAAAGCCGCGCCCGACGCTGCAGACGCACTCAGCGAAACCTGAGTGCCGGGCCAATAGAAGCCACCGCCGGCAACGGTCCCAAGGGGATCGCCGTTACCGTCCGTGCCGGCGGCGACAACGAGTTCGGGGAATTCAACGCGAATCAAAACCGACATTCTCTCGGTCAGCCCCGTCTGCGTTGCAATGGTCAATTGCACGTTGTACTCGCCAGGAACCAACTTTGACGCATCCGTTACATTCAGCTGCGAACCGGAGATTGCCAAGCCATCGGGCAGCCCGTCTGCCGACACGGAAAACTGCGTCACGCAGTCAACGGTGAGCGTGGCGGAAAGAGGAGGCAGGTTGCCGAATTCATCCGGCGAAAGACACCATTCCTCCGCCGAATCGACGTACAGGTAGTCTTCTTCGGCAGAGACGAAGCGAGCGTAGAACTGCAAGCCCGCCCATTCCTCCGGCAAGTCAAATTCAGGATGCGACTCGCGCCATTGCTCAAACCCAAGGTTTTCGTAGGAATCGCCGCACGAAGGATCGACGTACCAGCCGGCAAAATACCAGCCATCGTTTTCCACAGCCGAAATGGCAACATCGGAACCGATTTCGTACACGCCGGAGCCTGCCACGACGCCGCAGTCCTCCATGCCGTCGCAAACGCCCACCGTCACATACGCAGAGCCGCTGTCGCGCACGATGAACGTCTTCTTGACTGAGCGCTGCCACGCGTCCGTAGCCGTAAAGGTGCATTTGCCAGGCGTCATCGGCCTTCCGGACACAACGCACGTGCGCGGATTGTAGGAAAGCCCCTGCGGAAGCCCGGAAACCTGCGAGACCTCGCCTAGACTCCATTCGGCGTACCTGCCCGTGTACAGGTCGTCGAACGGAGAGCATTCTAGTCCGATGTCGTCGTAATCATCCAAAAACCCATCGCCGACGAACCAGCGCACAGTGCGTGAATGTTTGAAGCCATTGGCGTTCGTCGCGGACAACGTGACGTAATATACGCCATCCTTCGCAGGAGCTCCGGAAATCGCCTTTGTTGCAGAATCATAGACGATCCCGTCCGGCAGCCCCGACACCGACAAAGTCACGACGGAGCCGGAGTCAACGACGAAGTAGCAGTAGATGTCAGCGCCATCGTCAATCGCAACGCCGAGATCAAAGCCGCAGTCGTCGCCAGAGACATTGAGCCAGTCGTCCCTCGCCGCGATGAACCTGGCCTCCACCCTGTCGTTGTTTGTTCCCGCCGTGAAAGTGAACACGGGATCCCTGGAGACAGGGTCTCCGTAAAGATACCAGCCGGCGAACGCGGCGCCCTTCGCCGCGACCGCTTGCACAGTTACGCTTCCACCGGCGGCGACAAGGCTAGACCCGGACACTGTTCCAAGGCCAAGGCTGTCGTCGGACACAGCCGCCGAAACATACACCGAACCGGAATCGATCACCTTCACGGTCCTTACGGATTTCCGGCGGCTCACGTCCATCGCCGTTATCGTGAAAAGGCCGGGCTTTGTGGGAATGCCGGAAACAAGGCCCGTCTTGGCATTGCGCACAAGGCCGTCTGGCAGCCCGGACATCGACACGTCAGGCGCGCCATACCACTCAAACCACTGCCCTGTCTGCAAATCGTCAAAGGCGGAGAGGTCGAAGCCTATGTCGTCGTAATCGCCGTTTGACGGGTATTCTCCAGTCGTCGGATCGCCAACGTACCACCTGAATACGGATGTCGTCCTGTATCCATTCGCGTTGGTCGCCGACATGGAGACGAGGTATATCCCCTGCCGCCCGGGCGTACCGTAAAAAGCATATGACGACGAATCGAAGAACACGCCTGCCGGCATGCCCGACACAGACACTTCAGCCGGCGTCGCGGACTCTATGCCAAAGTAGCTGGAATAGTCAATGTACTCTCCCTCATACGACCATACGTCGTCGCTGTAGATGTGCAAATAGTCGTTCGCGGCGGACAGAAAGTGCGCAACCACCGTATCATACCCAGTCGTCACATACGTCGCATTGTCCTGCCGCGGCATCTCGCATCCGCATTCCCAGCGGACAAACGCCGCGTCTTTTGCCGCAACTGCGTTCAACGCGACTGGCGTTCCTATCGGATACACGCCAGATCCAGTCACCGTTCCAAGGCCACGCGACTCGTCAGCGACTACCACGTTAAGGTATGCAGAGCCGCTGTCTCGCACAACCGCCGTCTTCACCGTCTTCTGACGTGCGGAATCCGTAAATGTTATCGTATATCTGCCAGGCGTCGTCGGCATGCCTGACACCACGCCCGTCGCCGCGTTTCTCGACAGCCCCGCGGGAAGCCCAGTCACGGAAACCTCGACAGGGCCTTCCCACTCAAACCAAATGCCTGTCTGCATTCCGTCGAAGGCACTGGTGTCAATGCCGATATCGTCGTAGTCCGGATCCTCCGCCTCTCCGACATACCAGCGCATCGTCTCGACAAACGCATAGCCGTTGGCGTTCGTTGCGGAAATGGCCACGTTGTAAATGCCCTCCCTTGCAAGAGCGCCAAAGACGATTCCATTTTTCGCATCGTACTGAAGGCCCTCGGGAAGCCCGGCGACCGACATTGCGAACACCGATATGGAATCTACGCTGAACGGCATGAAACAGTCGTAGTCATTGAACACGGTGCCGACAGAATCGCGCCTGCCGTCGTCGCAGGAAATGTACAGGTGGTCATCGCATGCGTGGACAAACCTCGCCTCGAGACCCACAGGAAATCCGCTTGCGACAAAAGAATAATCCGAAGAGGATACATACCTGTCGTCATCGATATGCCATCCGGAAAAAGCGCACCCGCTTGACGGCACGGCCTTGACGTTCACGGTCTGGCCTGCCGAATAAACGCCAGATCCGGAAACTTCCCCCCATTCGACGCAGTCCTCTGCCACGAACACGTTGACGAACGTCGAACCGCCGTCATGGACGACTACGGTCTTGACGGCTTTCCTGCCATCATATGTCAGCGTTATCGTGTACTTTCCAGGCGTACGGGGAAAGCCATAAAGCGACGCCGTCGATGAATCCCATGAAAGCCCATCGGGAATGCCGGAAATCGAACAGGACGGCGTGGAGCACAAGCCTGCAACGCAACAGCGCCATTCAAGATACTGTCCCGTCCAGATGTTGTCGAGTTCGTCAAGAGATCCGCTTTCAAGGCCAATGTTGTCATAGTCGCCGACATTCGCATCGCCGACGATCCAGCGCATGACAGTCGAATGCTTGTATCCGTTTTCGTTCTGCGCGGCAATCGACACATAGTAAACGCCTGATTTTGCAAGCGTTCCAGAGAACGAGTGGGTTGACTGATCGTAAGCGACCCCTGACGGCAGCCCGGACACGGTCACGTCAAAATCCGATCCGGACTCCACCCAGAAGTAGGCGTCCGGCGCGTTGTCGAGCACCTGTCCAGCAGGCATCGACATGTTGCCGTTGTCGAAAATCCACAAATGATCTTCATCTGGCGGCAAATTCGCGTAGCCAATGCCGGAGATCACACACGTAAAGGCGGCAATCGCCACCCTAATCAGCTTTTTCATTGCACGATTCCTTTTAGGTATTATCACGATCTTGACGATAGTATAGCAGTTTTGGATTGTGGTTGTAAAGCAGACCGGCCCATCGCAAGGCGAACGGACTCCATCAAGGTCCGTCCGGTTGGCGCGACTTCCGCGAGGCGCCAATATGAGTGCGAGCCTTGCGCGCAAAGTATGCAACGGACGCCAAGAGCGTCAGCGACCTCCTTGTCGTGCAAAGAATCGCCGATGAGAATGATTTCGTCCGCGGCGGCCTTGCCAGATTCCGTTAGACGGCGAAGGAGCTCGCGGCCTCGATCCAGCTTGCTCAATCCGTCGAGGTTGTCAACTCCGTAGAGGTAGTCCATGTACCCGGCGACGCCAAGTTCCTGCGTTATCCCCTCAAGAAGATCCTGCCTAAGCGCGGAGATTATCGATTGCCCGACGCCTTTTTCCTTCAAGAACCGAAGAGCCTCGAACGTTTCGCCGTTCAGAGCCTTCGGCTGCATGGCGTAGATGTCGTGGTACTCTCTGGCGAGGGCGTCCCAATCCTCGTTCTCGAGGCATACTCCGATCTTCTTGTAGAACGGCTTCACCGGAAAGCGAAAGTGGTCGCGGTAGAACTCCATCCCGATCTCGGGATTCCCACGACGCCTCAACATGATGTTCAGGGTGTCGAGCGCGGCCTGCGTGTCGTCGAGAAGCGTTCCGTTCCAGTCCCAGAGGACGTATCTGACTGGCGGGGCCATGTTTGCGCGGACGAATTCAAGACCTCCGTCGAGATCGGAAAACGCCCCTTCCAGCTGTGCATCGTAGGCCTTTTTCAGAATGGGCCCGAATCCTGCGCCAGGCTTCATCCCCATTGCTATGAGATCGCGTCCCTTGACAATCGGCTTTGGTGCGGACGCCTCGACCTCGAGCCGCCGCGCCTGGGCGAGAAGCCAATCGCAGGCTTCCGGCAAAGTGCTGTCCGCCGCCGCCACTCGCACGAGCGCATCGATGCTCACGACTTGCGTCGCCAGCCTTCTGACCGCGCCGTCCGACGACTTGTCGCGCCACATCGCAAACGGACGCATGTGCAAGCGCACTAGCGGCGGAACATCCCGCAAAAGGCGTTCCTCGGCTGTCAGGCGGCGCAGGAACGAAAGCGTCGGCTCAACGCCGGCCTCGTCGTGTCCGAGCGAGCGAATGCGCTTCTTGACCGGATCGAACTTCGTGCAGTACGGCTTTCCGAAGTCGTGGCAAAGGACGGCAAGCGCGATCGTCAGCTCGTCTTGGCCGCCGGCTCTTCGTGCGGCGGCGTACGAATCAAGACACGCGAGAGTGTGGTTCCACACGTCCCCCTCCGGATGCCATTCAGGATCCTGCTCGCAGCCGACGAGCCGTTCCAGCTCCGGATAGAACCTGAGCCATCCCACGGCACGCAGGAATTCCAGCCCGCTTGAAATCTTCGCTCCCTGAAGAAGAAGTTTCGACCACTCGCCCATAAGCCGCTCGTGGGCGAGATTCTCCTGAGTCATGCCGCGGCACATCTCTATCGTCTCGGGCGCGGGGGAAAGTCCGAAACGGGCAATGAACTGCATGCCTCTCAGTACGCGCAAAGGATCTTCCGAGAAATGCGGCGAGACATGCCTGAGAACCCCCGCCTCAAGGTCTTTGCGTCCATTCCACGGATCGAGCATTTCGCCGGTCAGGGGATCTTCGTAAATGGCATTCACCGTGAAGTCGCGGCGCGCGCTCGCCTCCTCCAGCGTCAGCGAGGGATCGTGCTCCATCTCGAACGCCCGGTGCCCGAGGCCGAGCTTCGTCTCGCGACGCGGCAGCGCGACGTCGATGTCGTGTCCCTTCAGCTTGAAGACGCCGAAGGAAGCGCCGACAAGATCGAGCTGGAACTTTGTCGAGAGGACGTCTCGCAGTCGATCCGGCGAAAGCCCGTACACCTCGATGTCGAAGTCCTTTGGCGCATGCGCGCCGCCAAGAATCGAATCGCGCACGCACCCGCCGACGAGAAGCGCCCGTCCACCGGCGGACTTCGCGAGCCGCGCAACTTCTCTTACCGCGTCATTCACGTATCCTGAACAGCTCTATCGAACGAGCCTTGCCGGAGGCTGCGTCTATATCCACGATTGCGCCCTCCATCGTACACGGACCCTCCGCGACATCGAAGCGCGACGGCATTCCCGTCAAGAATTTCTTCGTGACAGGCTTTAGCGCGCGTCCGATGGACGAAACGTACGGACCCGTCATTCCAAGATCGGTGAGGTACGCCGTTCCCTTGGGAAGGACCATCGCGTCCGAAGTCTGCACGTGCGTATGCGTCCCCACGACGGCCGCGACGCGGCCATCCAGATAATATCCCATCGTGATCTTTTCGCTCGTCGCCTCCGCATGGAAATCGACGACGACGGGCACGTTCTTCGGAATCTCCGAAAGCGCCTTGTCAGCGGCCTTGAACGGGCAATCCACGGGATTCATGAATACGCGTCCGTGGAGGTTGAGGACGGCGAAGCTGGCTGTCGGCAAAGTGACTGTGCACCATCCCCGCCCGGGGCAGTCCGAAGGAAAGTTCGCCGGCCTCACCAAATTGGAGATGCCGCCTATCTGGCCGGCGAACTCCTTTTGTCCCCACGTATGGTCGCCGAGAGTTATCGCATCCACCCCCGCCGCGAACATCTCGTCAGCAAGGGCCGCCGTTATGCCCGAGCCGCCCGCGCAGTTCTCCGCGTTCACGACCACGGCGTCGAGCTTGTGCGAGGAGCGAACGGCCCTGATGTTCTTCTGGAGGACTCGCCTGCCTGGTCCGCCGACGACATCGCCAAGCATCAGCAGTCTCATTCGCCCTCCTTGAGCCATCTCGTTGCCGACTCGTCGCCGCGCAGCGAGCGTGCCTTCATGCGCCAATAGAGGGAAAGGGTCGGATTCTTCTTCACGCCTTGTCCAAGCTCGTAGCATGCGGAAAGGCAGTCCATCCCCTCGGGATGCCCCATGCGCGCGGCGGACCTGAAGCACTCCACCGCTATCGACATGTCAGCACGGCATCCAAGCCCGCGAAGGTAGCAAGTGCCGAGGTTGATCAGCGCATTGGGGTCTCGCTTCAGCGCCGCCTGCCTGAAATATCCGTAGCTCTCAGCAAACAACTTCTCGATTTCAGCCTCCGACAGCGTCTTCCGGTTGACGACGGCCTCCTGCGCGACAAGGGTTCCAAGCGCATTCAGAGCCTGGACGTTTCCCCCTGCGGCAGCCTTGCGCAACAGTTTGACGTCGTTTTTCTCCACGGACAGCAGGTACCATGCAAGCGGATTGTCGGACTGCTCCGCAAGCGCGGTGATCTGCGCACCAGACGCCTCAATGTAGCGCTTGGCGAGCGCGGTGTCGTCCGTCGTTATCCCAATGACGAACTGCTGCAGCGGCTTGCCGGCCTCCGCCTCCCTTCGCACGGTCTCAAGCGCCAGCGCATACCTGTTGCGGCTGGACGACGCCGGCGAATTGAGAAGAATGGCGATCGCATCTGAAGAGCACAGTGTCGCCGCGGCAAGGAGCGTTGCGATTGTCATGACCCCGTCCTGAAAGGTGAAAGCACTGTGCCGCCGCGCACAAAACCCTTGTGAACCTTCCACGCCTTCTTCTCCGCGAAGATCGTAAGCGTGCGCTCCTTGAGACCGAACATCCACCATGATGGACGTTCCACACGGACGATGTTGAAGCCCTCGCGGACGACGGCGTATATGTCCGGCACCGTGTACCCCTGCTGCTTGCGAGTCTTTTCCGGAACCTTGAAAAGCATAATCCCCGCCGGCTTAAGGACGCGGTGAGCCTCCCTCACCGACTGCCTGGAGACGACAGAGGCCGCCATCATCACGACCTCGAACTGAGCGTCCTCGAACGGAAGTTCTCCATCGAGAGGCACGGCCCTCGTCACCCGTCCGCGATAGCGGACGAACTCCTCTGGCAGGTCAGCGTCGCCAAAGCCTATCTCAAGGCTGGTCCTTATGTTGCCTATCCCTATCGCAGGCATATCTCCTTTTCCTCGCGTGTCTCAAGGTTCTTAAGCCGGGCGACTCCCTTCTCCACGTCGTCAGGTCCAAGGAACACGGCTTCAGCCGCACCCGAGGAGTCTGCGTGCGAGAAGAACTTCTTCGGCTTCTGGTTGACGAGCGCAAGATCGACGCGCTTTCCTTCAGCCCTGAGCTTCGCGGCGAGCATTACGGCCGCGTCGCGCTGCTCCGGGAACATGAAGCCGACCGCAACGCCCTTTCTAGCCGCCGCGGCACTCTCGCCAAGCCTGCTCTTGAGAAGCTCGGTTACGACCACGTCGCCGAACCCAAGACCCACCGCGCTCGTCGGCTCTCCGCCGATGGTAGTAAGCAGGTTGTCGTAGCGACCGCCGCCGAAGATGGCGCGGAACTCGCCTTTCCTGTCAAAGCACTCGAACACGATTCCGGTGTAGTAGCTCAAGCCACGTATCACGCCGATGTCGAAGCGCAGGCAGTCAGCAAAACCGGCGACGGACGCGAGATGGAAAAGCTCGGTCAACTCGGCGGACGACTCGTACGACTTCGTCTCCATTATCGAGAACGTGGCAGCGACCTCGCTTTCGGAAAGCCCTCCGTCCTTTAGCATCGCGGCGATTTCCGAATCAGGCATCTTGCCGCGCTTGTCGAGCGCAAGAAACACCTGCTGGTGCTTTTCCGCCGGAATTCCGCTTGCGGCGAGAAGCTCGCCGAGGAATTTGCGCGACGAGACGCGCACCTCGAAATCAGACGGCGAAAGCCCCATGCGCCGCAGCGCGTCGCATGCGGCGCCGATCACCTCGGCCTCGGCCAGGACGGAATCCTCCCCGATTATGTCGAGGTTCCACTGGTAGTGCTCGCGCTTGCGGCCCTTAGTCATCCGCTCGTAGCGGAAGCACTGCGCGATAGTCGTCCACTTCAACGGGAAGGAAAGCTCCTTCTGCCTCTGCGCGACCATTCGCGCAAGCGTAGGCGTCATCTCGGGACGAAGCGCGATGTGGCGCTCCGACTTGTCGAAGAAGTGGTAAATCTGGTCGCCGACCTCTTCGCCCGCCTTGCGTGCCAGAAGATCGTAGTTCTCCACCACGCACGCGTCATACTGCTCGAACCCCGCCGCTTCGCCAGCGGCGCGGAACGCATCGAACACCTTGTTGCGCCACACCATGTCGGCGGGATAGAAGTCTCTCATCCCGCGAGGTGCCTCAAAACCCATCTTGTCTGCCATAACGGCGATATTATACCAAAACGGCGGAAATCTTGCAGAGGCTACGCCCTGCCGCGCCCGGTATATACGAGCGCCGGACATATCCACGCCGTCACGGCCGCGCACTCCACGCCGAACGGCAGATAGCCGCCGAAACCGATGAGAGGCATCTCCCATATCTGGAAGCGGTGCACGTACGGAACGGAATAGACCCATTTCGCGCAAGCGTAGAAATTCCACGTCTCCCAGCAGAAGCCGCAGATGAGAGCCGCCAGGGCAAAGCGGATGAACACGGACCAGTTGCCTCGGGCGAACGTGTCCAGCACGCTCGGCTCCTTGAGCAAGAACTGCACGAGTATGAACACGGTGAGCGGCGATATCCAGAGAAACGGATACGCATACGACGGAAAATACACGATGCCGGTCAGCCCGATTGCCGCGAGAACGCCGAGGAACACGCACCAGCCCGGCTTGCGAAGCTCGACACGCGCCATGCCGTCGAACACGTCGTCCGAGAAAACGCCGAACGTATGCAGGAACGCCGCGACCGCCGTAACGCCCGGCAAGACGGATGCAAAGCAGATTGTTGCATAAAGCGAATATTCCGCCGCGCTAAGCTGGGACACGCCGAGGTAGTACCAGTTCCACACGTACCTGTTGAGGTACTCGAAGAACCACCAGAAGAGGGAGCTTGCCGGAAACGTCGCCGCGTACGCCCACGGATGGTCGGTCATGGGAGAATGTCCGCAACGCTTCACGCAGAGCGCGTTTACGACGAGGATGAAACCCGCCCAGAGCGGCGCGTAGGAAATCTGCACCTGCACCCTGACAGGCAGAGGCGCAAACCACCCGAAATGCGTGTTCCACGAAAGGACCCAGCCGACGGCTATGACGGCGACGCCAAGCCATCCCCACCACGGGAACGGCGCAGGAGTTCTCGCAGGCGCGGGCTTGCCGCTCGCCAACCGGCGGACGATGCGCTTCGCGAACGGCCACAGGCACCACGCCGTGAACGACATGAGACCGAGAAAAGCATACCAGTTGAACGGACACCTATGGTTCCATAGAAGCTCTGGATGAAACCCCCAGTCCTCTGTTCGCGGCGGAAACGCCTTGACGCCTTCGAGGATAGAGTCGTAGCCACCGACTACGCAACAAGCCAACGGCACGCCGAACAGTATCGCCGCCAGCAGCAGATAGTGCAATATCCTTTTCGAAAGTCTCATCGAACGCCTGCTTTAAGCTTGCGAATCACGGAGAACATTACGCTTGGATAGTCGGTCGAAAAACCGTCGCACCCAAGGTCGAAGAGCTTGAAGTAGGTCTCTTCCTTCTCGCCGCCCTCGAACGGAATCGAGCAGACCGGGATGCCGTGCGAATGGAATTCGTCAATGATCTTCTTAAGGTACGACGCACGCGGCACAAACTGCTCCGCGGCATCGGGATTGTAGTAGGAGTGAAGCGAAACGGCCGACACGCCCTTGAATCCGTTGGCGCGCATCTCGTCCATCTTCTTCTCGAAATGGGACTCGAACCGCGCGATGTCGGCGGCGTTGTGCTCCGGCTTGGGAACAGGCCACGTGCCAATCCAAATCAGCGTCTTTCCGTTCGGAAGAGTCTTCGTCCACTCAAGCGCCTTCGGATAGTCCTGCCCCGTGTAATAGACCTGGTCCTGCACGCCTGCCTCCACGGCCTTCTTCGCTATGTACTCCGGCCCAGCCCCCTTCTCGTCAACAAAGCAGAGATACGTCGGATGGCCCTTCATCGCGGCGAACGTCTCCTCGATGGTCGGGATGCGGTGGTGGCTGAAATCGGCTGCGGACGGATTGAGCTCCTTGAGATAGGAGCCGACGTCAAGATCCTTGATCTCGTTCCACGTCAGTTCCTCGGAAACCTTCTTCGCCGCCATCGCCGGGGAAATGCCGCGAGCCGTGCGCTTCAGCGTCTTGTCGTGCAGCATGATGCCGACGCCGTCCTTCGTCTTGCGGCAGTCGCACTCGAGAGCGGAGCCGTTCTCCCAGCACCACTTGAACGTCTCCAGCGTGTTGTCGGGACGCTCGAACTTTCCGCCTCCGCGATGGACATGCGAGATGTAGAGAAGGTCTGTGCGACGCGTGGCCTCGCACGACTGGTCGCTGCAAGTGCAGCCAGAAACGGCGAGCGCCGCCGCTATGGCGAAAACTGTGGTCTTGTTTTTCATGGTCTAATTGTTTTTGTTCGTTGAATTTAAGTCTTTATCGCACGCCTACGACCGTTGCGCCTGGGATAGCTCCAAGTATGTCGTTTAGACGAGGGTCTTCCATCATGTCGGTCTGTGTCTTCGGCTCGACAACGGGAGCAGGCTTGGGCTCTTGCGCAGGAGGCGGTTCAGGCGCAGGAGCAAGCTCAGGCGAAGGAGCCGGCATCGGCGCAGAGGCCTTTGGATCGCCCTTCAGGTCCTGCACGATTTTCATCAGCTCCTCGATGGAAGCGACGGACGCCACGCGGCCTGCGCGTATGAGATACATCTCGACAAGCGTACGCACGCTCAGAGCGTAGCGTATCTTGTCCTCCATCTCCGCAATCTGGTCGCAGATCCTGAACACCCGCCCCGGAGGCACCGTCTTCGCCTGCGCTTCTAGAACCTTGATCTGCTCTGGCGTCGCCGCAATGGACTTCGACGTCGGCCCCAGCGCCTGCACTACGGCGAGATTCCTGAAGTGCATGAGAAGTTCGCCGGAAAGACGGCGTATGTTCTTGCCGGCGGAGTCAAACACCTCGATGGCGTTCAGGATCGAGGCCGTATCGCCCTTCAATATCGCCCATGCGAGGTCTTCGAGAGCGGAACGGCTGACGAGGCCGAACACCCCGAGCGCGGCCTCTTCGGTAACCTTGCCGTCGTTGAACGAGACTAGCTGGTCGAGGGAAGAGAGCGCATCGCGCATTCCGCCCTCCGCGCCGCGCGCTATGGCGAGAAGAGCATCCTCCTCCGCGTCTATCCCCTCCTTTTCGCAGACGTGCTTGAGGCGCGCGACGATGTCGTTAGTCTGTATGCGGCGAAGGTCGAAGCGCTGGCAACGCGAGATTATCGTCGGAAGCACCTTGTCGCCTTCCGTCGTCGCGAAAACGAACTTCACGTACTCTGGCGGTTCCTCCAGCGTCTTCAGCAGGGCGTTCCACGCCTGGTTGGACAGCATGTGGCATTCGTCGATGATGAAGATCTTGTATTTCGACGAAACCGGACGGAACTGCACGGCGTCGATTATCGGCTTTACGTGCTCGACCTTGTTGTGGGACGCCGCGTCAAGCTCGGTAACGTCAAGTGAATTGCCCGCCGAAATCTCCCTGCAGTTGACGCACTCGCCGCACGGCTCCACGCTCTTGGCGTCGCCGCCCTCGTGAAGGCAGTTCACCGCTTTCGCGAAGATGCGCGAAAGCGTCGTCTTGCCGATGCCCCTCGGACCGATGAAGAGGTACGCATTCGCGATGCGGCCCGCCGAGATGGCGTTGCGCAAGGTTCTTACGACATGCTCTTGTCCTACGACGTCATCAAACGTCATCGGCCGGTACTTGAGTGTCAATGCTACGTGTGCCATACTGTCGGATATTATATCAAATTATCGGCGGCGCTTCTTCGACCATGCGTCATTTCAGAATGGCGGAGGCATAGCGGTCGTGCCCTGAGTAGTCCTTCTCGATCCTGATGTCGGAGAATCCGCAGCATTCCATCAGCCGCGCAACCTCCGCGCCCTGG
>Ga0310696_10001285_pt1 | contig 36634 bp, 53 predicted proteins | sample AusTroGonzalo_MG_4_FD_203885 | JGI IMG/M metagenome (GOLD analysis project Ga0310696, IMG submission 203885) | Bovine rumen microbial communities from tropical cattle in Woodstock, Queensland, Australia - Gonzalo_02 (v2) (version 2) | ecosystem: Host-associated > Mammals > Digestive system >... | reverse complement strand
CCGCTTGGCGTTCCGGGATGAGAGCTCACGCGTCAGCTCGAAGACGCTGTAGGCGCGGCGGTTGAACTGGGCTCCGCCCAGACCTGCCAAGAATCCGACCCGTTATCCCCTTACGCTATTTCTTTCGTCGCTTTTAAACAATTACACAGGTGGTGCGCAAGTTTTACGTTGTTCCACGTGTGCGTTCCGCCTTTAGACAAAGGTTTTACATGATCAATCGTTGGATACTTTGAACCACAAATAAAGTTTCCCTTGTCATCTATCCTGTAGTCCGTCCAATCTATTTTCTGACCGCAAATATAACAGATGCCATCTTCTTTTTCGGCTAATGCTTTTAACTTAATGACATCTCGTGGTTCACTTCCTCTGCCATACATTCTAAGCCGGTGGCCTACGCCCTTGCCGTGCCTGTTATGTATCCGCCTGCACTTTTCAGAACAATATACTGGCGGGTGCTTACGCCCATACCTATCCCCACTCGGATAGAACGTCCATTCCTTTCCACAGTGTTTGCATATTGTTTTTATTGGTTGATATTTTTCTGTTTTCTTTTGCTGCTTTAAATCTTGCGCTGCCTTCTTTTTAAGAACGCAAATAAGACTCTTTATCTCTGCGTTGCGTCTTGCTTGTTCCCTCTTTTCCTTGCGTTCCTGCCTTTGCTTTTCTCTACATTCTTCCAGTTCTTCTTTTGACTTTCCAAATCTATTTATATACCACGAGTCATGGTGCGCCCTTGTTTGGTTGTATGTCCCATCCATCACTCTCTTCTGATATTCGTCCTTCGCATTTATTCCGGCCTCACGCAAGATCATCGCAACATGACGCTCGTGCATACAATATTTTTTACTTATTTTTTTTGCAGACAATCCATCCGCAAAGTCGTTTAGTACTTGTGCTGAATATTGTCTTGCCTGTTCTGCTTTCATCCCATTCTCCAGTCGCGTGTACGCCTGCCCATGTTATTTATGCCAGCTTTATTCCCTCGCGCTCTGTTGCACCGTCTATGAGATGGTTGAACATTCTCCGGAAGAAGCGCAAGCTCCGGATGTTTTGCTACATCTATCTTGTGATCCGGCTCGTAAGAGGCGTCCGTGCTTGACGGCTTCACGCTATAGTCTATGGCCTGCCCACAATGTACGCAGACCGCACCCCGCGCCTTGTCACGTTCATAGCATTGAATCCGTAGCCGTCGCCAGGCGGGTGTCCACCTTGGGTCCTTAATCATATACGTACCTCCCCACGTGCCCACAGCGTACCCTACCATCGGCCTGGGTTGGTACCCCCATGTCGTGGAGCTTCTCATAGAATCCTATATCCTCACCGAGGTAGGTACCATTTGCCCGCTCTTCCCAGACGAACCACGGACGCTTCATTCTGCGCAGCAGTTGAACATCTATCATTGCACAAGCCACGCCGCCGCTTCTAATCTCAAATCTCTCCTGCGGGATCTCATCCCACTTCCAGGAATCAGATCCTTCTGAATCTGTCATGTACCGAAATATTGGCGACCGCATTGAATCGTTCTTATACCGGGTCACTCCTGTGACGATAGGAACGTCCGGGTCTAACAGGTTGTGAATCGAATCCTCCGGCAGGATCATATCCGAATCAATCATGAAGAGCTTATCGTACTCTCCGTCTATTGCTTTCCTACAAAGCATATTCCGCGCCTGGGCGATACCATACACGCCCGCACCATCTGCATGAGTGTAAGTTATGCTGTGGCCGTCCCAATCCAAGTTCATGATGGAGATGGCCGCTTCAATGTCAATGGACTCCTTTGTTGGTATGCCGATTAGAATATTCATAGCAGATCCGTCCTCCCTCTATAGTCATATGTCTTTGTTTCAGAGATGGAATCGTCCCGCCAATAATTGTAGTAATAAAGCGGCATATCCCAATCCACGACCCGCATGCCACGGAAGAACATCTGCATATAAAACTGGACGTCTGCTGATCCGTCGGTCACATTGGAGAACCGCGCAAAGTCTATCGCACTCCGTCTGTAGCACTTGCACCAGCAGGCGATCCAATGCTGGTCGTTCACCTTCCGGATCGGTTTGGCATAACCTATATGACGGAAAATAAAAGAAAAACAGATAATGTCCGCTTCCGTCTGGTCTATCTTATCGGACAGCTGTTGCAGAACATACTCGTGCAGCCACCAGTCGTCGTCGTCCATGAAGAGCAGCCAGTCACCTGTCGCCAGCTCAATTCCTCTGTTACGTGTCAGCCCGTCGCAATGGTAACTGACTGCCTCGGTTCGTGCACCGTACTCTTTCGCGATCGCCTCGGTGTCGTCGGTGCAGGAATCGCAAATTACAATCAGCTCGTAATCCGTGAAGGTCTGGCTCTTAATGGAATCCAGCGCCTTTCGGATATGCCCGGCCGAGTTATATGCCGGAATTATTATTGAAAATTTCATTGAGTGCCCTCGCTATCCCTTTCACTTGTTCAGGTACATTTTCCCGATCATTCTTTAATTGTTCACGGAACCTTCCAAAGTCTTTGCTGCATTCCTCGTAATGTTCCAGAACATACTGGATTTTGTGTTTAATCGCCCAGATGTGGCCGTCTTTGCTCTCGAATTTGTAGTCGTGTGCGAAGTCCCCATCATAGGCCGCTGACCCGATCTTGCTCGTAACTAAGCAGCAGCCACATAAACCGGCTTCGCGAGGGATTCGCTCCCGCCCAGGAAACTCCCCGAAATCCAGATAGAGCTTCGCGTGCCGTAAAGCATAAATGACCTCGGCGCGTGTCATGCCCTGAATGGGTTTGAATGTAATGTCGCTGCATTCCGCCATCAGGCGCCGCTGAAAGTCTGTCGCTTTTGCTGGGTTATATAAAACCGTGTCGCTCCGCTCTTCTTCCTCGTATTCCTCATAAAAGTCCTCGTTGAGCGTGTCCGTGCATTTATAGATTCGCTTCACTCCCAGCTTCGTCAAGAAGTCCTTCGCGTATTCGCTTTGCGCAATATGCACGATGCTCTCATCGTCCAGAAAAGAACCCAGCTTCTCCCTCGGTGTTCTTATGGGATAAGCATCAACCCCAAGCCAATGGATGCACCGGATTCCGCGCGGATAATCCCCAACGCAGGCCGCCCAGATCTCCGGGAAAATCAAAACGTCATATTCCTCCGGGAGCCTGGTCACGTATTCACAGCCGTATTTTTTGTATTCATCCGGGCATGGATCGCCATAAGCGTCCCAGTACCACACACGCGCATGAATCCCAGGCTGTTTATTTAGTTCGCTTATAAATTGGTGTATTGCCTCCGGTCCGCCGGTTGCAGCGTTAGCCGGACAGGCTTCTAAGATCTCCATGCAATCCTCCGTAATACAAAGGCCGCCCACCATTGGACGGCCCCGCATTGAAAGGGAAATGATAAAAAATGAGAGCTCGCAGCTTTTCTCAGTCTGAATAATATCATACATATTTATTAGTTTTATTAGTTTCGGATAAAATTTCTTCGATGATCTGGGAAACTCTCCCTTGCGATATTCCGAGCAATCCTCCGGCCACTTCCTGCGACTTGTTCTCAATATAAAGGCTTGTCAACAATGTCCTCGCCCGAATGTCTCCCACAGAAGCAATAAAGTTCTCTACCTTCGCATATTGCTTTTCAAGTGCTGCCTTCTCCCGCTCTTTTTTTATAATTCTTTTTTGGAGCTCGGTGTATTGTTTCGGCTTTGGTATCTGGACGGTAACCTGTGTTGGAAGATATGGCCAGTCCTTCTGTGATGACTGCACCTTTCCGGAAACGCCTTCCACCTCTTCAGCCTTTCGCTGGATCTTCGCAATCTGACGATCAAGCTGTTTGATCCTCGCCGGAATATATCGCGCCTGTTCTAACTCTTGTTTCGTCATTCTCCTCTTCCTCTTAAATGCCCCGCCGCGCCTGGGCTGTGGGGAGTTTACATTCTATGGGGTTTTCCTTAAAAATTATTTACAATCCGTCAGCGCGGTGACGGTTTGCATCGCTGATAGGATGATGTCTCTTGCCTTAAGTATCCGTTCAAAACATTCGCCTTCTTCGGAGTGGACACAGACAGCGCATTTGCCAAGAGCGCACATGGTGAGTTGGTTGAGTGCTTCGGTGGGTGTCATGGTTCTCGCCTTTCTGCCTGATACGGCTGTGGTAACTCCATCCATGCATCAACACCGATCAAGTAAGAATGTAAATCATGCCACTCATCAAACTCTCTGTCATAATATGCAATGGTTACGGTTTCATCGTCCTCGCTTACCAACACACTCCGATAATCAACTGGCAACCTCTCACTGCATGGAATCCAGTGTGGTACGTCTGCGGATAATATATCATCTATATCGTCCATATAAACGACTCTGCAATATTCATATTTGCCATTGCCGAACGGTTCTAACTGTTCATGCCATTCTATTTTGTCCGCATCAATGTATCTCGCCATCGGTTCTCCTTTCTGTTTTCACCTCACATGATCATGGTCTTTACTATAAGGATATTGTTTAATCTCTTTTGTCTGCTCAAGTTCTCGCTCTAAATATAAATCCATAATTTTATCTCCTGTATTTATTTCAATACACCACGTTTTGTACGCAATCTGAGGAATGTCAATATATATCGCCATCGGTTCTCCTTTCTGCGTAACTGCAATAATCTAATCCACTAACAAACAAGTCAGCATTTCTTCGCCTGTCGCACCACGGATAACCAAACTCAGTATTGTTTCTGAAGTATTTGCAATCGCAACACCTTACCACTTCAACAACGTCTACGGATGGTACCGTATGCAGTACCATCGCCGCTTCACTTCGGCTAAGACTTGGAAAGTGATGGTAAATCTCGTCTATCGCGGCATCCCGTAAAATGTACGATTTCAGCAGTGTTTTAACGCTTTCGTCGCTTAATTGGTAAATGTAACCGCTCATAGCTCCTCCTCTATATACTTTTTCAGCAATACTCCTTCTTCTTCGACAAGTCTCAATTCGACATTTACGGTAATGTCCGGGCTGCGTCGCATAACGCTAATTGGTTTATCATCAGAATAAAACGAAACCGAATCTCCGGGAGTCATTTTGACACCTATCCAAGTAGGCACGGCCTTGAAGAAGTTCACCGAATTTCCAAGTTTCATTCGTAAATATCCAGGTTCGCCTACGATCATGTCTGCAATATTGAAAAATTGCGTTCCGCAGTATTCGCATTGTATTCCGGTTATCGGCGCCCCGCAGTTCGGACAGTTTAGTTTTTTACTCACTCTTTCGCCCGCCTCCTCAGCTCCAGCCACTCTTCTTCTGAATAGTGGTGTTTCATGTTGTCTGAAACCTGGTTGCTCTTCGGTTTGCTTATCGGTTTGCTTATCGGCTTCTGGTTCAGATAGCTTTCAAAGTGTGATGGTGCGAACAGCGTCTCCGGACGGAGATATTGCTCCTGCTCTGTCCCTAACCATTCAGCGCATTTGTTGTCTATCACCTTTTTGAAGTCATCCACCGAATAACCATCATTCAACCTGGCCTCGATCAGCTTCGTGGTTGCCTTTGTGTTGGCCCGAAACTCCTTGCCGGTTTTCTGGTTTAGATAGCTGATAATGGCTTTTCTATCGTCTGCGCGGTCGGGTTTGCCCGACATATTATTACTAATCTCATCTAATTTAATCTTATCTATGCTATTCTGTGCTTCCAACTCGGACACATCCTGTATACGGCCTGTATCCATCGTGTATACATTGTTACCTTTCAGCGTCAACAGCTTCATTTCTTCCGTGTAAACCGTAGGCTTATAACGGTCTTTCTGAATATAGTTGTGAATACGCCAATGCTTGATAACAACGATTCCGGACTCGAACGGTATAATGAAGTTCTTTGCTATTAAGAGCTTCAGATCATCCTCGGACGCTCCGACAACACGCTGGATTTTCTTAGGGTTGTTTATAAACCCATCATCGTCTGCCCTCATGGACAGGTGAAAATATAGTGCCTGTGTAGACAGCGGCATATCCAGAAATGCGTCACTATCAATTATCTGCTTTGAAAACATTCGTTTTTCTGCCATGCTTAACCTCTATAAAAAATCGTAAATGTTGACTTGTGCCTCCGCAGCATCCAGCCGTTCTTTTGCCATGCGATAATACTCTTCATCTATCTCGAATCCGACGTATTTGTGTCCTGTTTCACGGCAGGCGACCAGACAGCTTGCGCTTCCTGCGTGCGTGTCGAGAATAATGTCTCCCGGCTTTGAATATGTCTCAAGAATCCACTTGTAAAGCTCGACTGGTTTTTGCGTCGGATGGAATCTTCCTGGAATACCTACCGCAGAAAACTCGAATACTTTTGCGTTATCATTGAATGATGTCCACGCATATTCCGCCATCGCCATGCTGAACTTGTGCGGCACGTTCGTCTTTTTCCATATCAGGAAGCAGCGTGTGGCTGGTAGCTCGAAATAATTGCCCCCCCAGATGATCTGGTTCCGTGAGATGCGAAACAGCTCGTCAAAATACTCCTGCTTCGGGGCAACATCCCACGATATGATTTTTTTGATAAGTCCAGTCTCTTCGCCCAGCCCCCGCCGGTTCTTGTGACTCCACTTTCCCGCGTTTCCGATCCGATGGGTTGAGGTTGTACTTTTGCTTTCCGTGCCACCCCCCCCCGGTATGGTACTTATAACGGTCGAATCTTTCACCGAATCTGTCTGCTGCCCCCCCCCTTGCATCTCCGTAAGGTGGGTCGACTATGGCAAGGTCGAAATAGTTGTCAGGAAACTGTTTCATCCCTTCCATGCAGTCCATGTTGTAAAATCCAGGTTCTAACATTTGCCCTCCTTTAGCCATCCTTTGTATAACTCCATCCAGTCATCTGCTTTCATAGTTACCAGCCACTCTTCGCGGTTCCGCCTGTGTGCGACGATAGGGATCGCTTTGCCTTCGCTGTCGCGTATGCTTTGCCGCATGGCGTCGTGAATGTTTAATTTCTCGACTCTTTTAATTTCCTGATGGACGTGCGGGAGTCCGATGCAGTCAGGTGAATCATAGCCGCCTTTGAATTGAGTGCCGCGTCTTGCTTCTGTAAAGCCTTGCTCCCGGCAATATGCAGACCACTCGCGCTCACCTCTGCCCCCTTTGGCTTTGCTATTCATGCCAGCCGATACCTCGCATATCTCACGGTCTTGCCGTATCTGTTCTTACGCTTTTCGATCTCCGTCCGGATCTCCACGCCGTCATCTTTCAGATCGGCGATTCTTGCGGCAAGTCTGAAACAGCCATATTCCTCTAACGCTGTGCCGGGAGTGATGCTGCCGGTCTCTTTCATGTGTTGTAATATCATCTGCTTCTGAGTCATATTTCCCTCCTTTCCGGAGGCTCCCGGCGGTGTGATATACAGATCCCCTGTCGGTTCGTGTAACACCGGGAACCCCCGTCAATAAACATAATTTTTCCCGAACACTTTAAGGAAGTTCCTGTTCGGGTTTTTCTCTTCCCATATAAGCTGTGCCTCGCGGTGCCAGCGGTGCATCATCCGTTGTGATGGTTCTGTATGGATCTTCCTGTGGCAATCCCAACACAAGGGAATCACGCACCCCTCAGCTTCGCTGTTTTGGCGTCGGCACCCATCGAACACGTGGTGTACGTAAGCCGGTGTTCTCCCGCATTCAATGCAATGTTCCATGTCGTCTGTTATAATGCTTTTTGCCATCTTTCGCGCTCCGCTTTCTTGTTCGGTGTTTCTGTTGGTATGCCCATTTCGTGGCACTCTTCGATAACCCTGTCGATGAAGTAGGCCATCTCTGCTCTGTCGTATTCGCTTGTGCCTCTGATTCTTAAGTAAGACTTCCACTTGCCGCCCTGACTCACCTTGTACAGTTTCCAGTGCCCGTCTACTCTTGCCATATCAACGTAACTTCTCACCGTGATAGCGATATGCCCGTTTTCATCGGTGTCCAGTAGTCCGTAGCGTTGCAATAACTGTTCGTGTAATTCCTCCGGCGTTGTGTGCAAGCATTGTGCCAGCTTGCTGTTGAGTTGCCAGTAATAGGCGTTAGCGTCAAGACTCCGTTTCTCTTTCCACTGTTTGACTGACAGCCTCAGACACACGTCCTTTATGGCGTCCACCATGTTCGGTAAGAACTGGTCAAGCTCAAACGTCAGACGAAACTTGCCGGACTGCCAGTCTTTTGTGATGTCGACTAAGCGGGCTTTTGACTCTATCATTTACCCTCCCCCATGCTATCCATCAGCTTCTTAAACTGCGGCACGCTCAGATCACGGATACTATCTACTTTAAAATGATTGCAGACTTTTTCTTCTGTGTGTCCGTGGTCTTTGAGAACCTTGCGGAGAGTGGCTACCATGTTATCGGATAACCCGCCCTGATTCCTGACGGCGGTTTCGACTTCTTCCGCGCTTGCGATGGATGTGTCGATACCGATACCCAAGAACCCAAGCGCACGGCCTACGGCTGACGTTTCGCAGTTTTCGATATAACTTGTTTTATTGATATAAGAGCTTGATTCCTTCTCCTGTGCGTAACCTGTGGCAAGCACCAAGTCAGCTACTAAGACAGTGGCCTTAAACGTGCACACGCCGTCATTGTCGCTGATAAGCTCTGTCTGTATTGTTCCCTCCGGGTAGAGCTGTCTGAACGCTTTGACACGTTCATTCACCAAAACATACGCCCGGCCTTTTATGTCCATAGTGCCGAGTTTTTCATTCACGGCCTGTAAGTCTTTAAAAGTCATTGTTTTTTTTCCTTTCCGGCCTTATACCTGAAAAATATCACTTCTTAATATTGGTCAAAAATACAATCCTGTTTCGCAGTTTCTTCTGCTAAAGCATTGATAAGCCGTTCCTTTTGCCGTTTTTCCTGAGCAACCATATCAGCTAAAAGCTGTGCCTTTGTCGGCATTTTCGGGCTGTAAAAATGGCAGTTTTTGCATGATTCTTGCGTCGTTGCCTTGCAAAAGTGACCCGGCTCACCTAAGAAAAATTCACAATATTTTTTAGTTCTCTCAGTGCTGAGTAGTATCCCCCCCACCTGCAAGATTTCATCTATATTGCCTTGTGCCGGAGCTTCTTTGGCTTTGGGTTTATAAAAAGAACATTTTTCGTACTCGCAATAGGTTTTATTTAGACAGTCACATTTTCCGTTAATTAATGCGAAACAATCTCGTTTAATCATATCTTGTTTTTCCTTTCGTTTCGGCTTATAATAGCCATATACTTCATTTGATTTCTTCACTTGAGTGGCGTCCATTGCAGTGGGCGTCATTCACACTTCTTCAATAATTCCATCAGCGATCAGTCTCTCCCACATACATTCAAAACAGAACTGCTCGCCGGTCTCTTTCAGCTCCCAAAGTTTCTGTTCTTTGAAACCCTCGCTTGCTACCTCACCGCCACACTCATCGCACGTATAGTGATAGATAACTTGCAACGAAGGCGGGTTGCCACATATTTCTTTTTCTCTTGTTACCATTGAATTTCCTCCCTTGACTTGCACAGATAGTCCGGTTTGAAGCAGTCCGGATATGGACAGCTAAAACAATTATCTTCACAGCCTAAGAATTTCGGCATTTTACCAGTTAAACATCCGCACGATCTGACCGTTCCGTTCCGAAGGTTTCCGCCTCTAACTTTCTTCATTCGTCCGCACTCGCAACGGCACAGCCAGTAGGTGTCGCCCAAATATTCGATGGCCGTCAGCTTGCCGAATTTCTGGCCGGTTAAGTCATTCAGCCTCCGTCCCATGACGCACCTCCGCGATCAGTGTCGCCAAACATGACAGCATAACCATGACCATCGCCGCAACGGACAGAGGCCAGGCGGCCGGGCTGTGGTAGTATGTCGCTATTGCGTCCAGAGCTACCAATGTGTAAATTGTCATTTTCCAAGCTGCCCTCATCTTGTCACCTCGATCTGTCCCAACATCCGGATAAATGTGTTTAACTGTGAAACTTCGGTGCCGCACTTTGCAACGGCCTGCTTGCAGTGCTCGCTATCGGTTTCGGTGAGCTTTTCGGAGTAATAGTTCCTCATATCGATAGCGTCTTTTCGCTTCTCTTCCAGATACAGAAGAAGCTCCATCATTTCCTTAACGTTCATATAAGCTTTCTCATCCTTTCCTTTGGTATCTTTGACAGTTTCCTTATCTCCCCCACCGTGAACCGCTCCGGATCGTTTAGCTTTTTGAGTGATGTCGGCCTCGATATTGCAAGGGTTTCGTCCAGCTCGGTTGTCGTGTAATACGCCCGGATGATTCTCGTTAGTGGGTCTGTGGTGTCTTTCTTGCGTGGCATTTCACTCCTTTCTATTACGTTTTGTAATATTTTAGGGTAACAAAATATCGGATTCGCTGAACCCCGTAACATGGCATATAGCATACAGATAAACAGGCTTAACCTTGACTTTGCCTTTTTCCATTTTTGCTATCAGATCCCTTGAAACACCAAGCTTTTCAGCTAATGTCTGTTGGGTAAGTCCAGCCGATGTTCTGGCACCCGCCAATGTAATTTTCGGCATTTTACCTCCTTTCTGAGCACGCTAAGTGCTCCCCTATGTCAACCAGTATATACCTCGTTATGTAATATGTCAATACATTTTGCAATAATTTTATTGAAATTCTTTTTGCCGTGTTTTATCCTATGAATTGGAAAGGATGGTGCCACTCTATGACAGAACAAGAATATGCGAAAGTTGTCGCTCGTAATTTACGCCGTCTTGCTTTTATAAACGATAAGACGCAAATGGATATGTCAAGAGACTTGAATATAAACCAGTCTACGTTATCAAGCTGGATGAACGGCAATAGAACGCCAAAAATGAGTAAGATAGATATGTTTTGCAGATACTTTAATTGTCAACGTGAAGATATTATGGAGCCTCATGGTAACGATGAAATTACCTATGGTGAACGCCTTAGTCACCTGACACGTGAAGAGATCGAATTGATAAATGCTTTTAAGGCAGCGGATGATGGCATAAAACATTCTGTCCGCATTTTATTAGGTATTAAAGAATGAGAGTCCCAAAGATAACCAAACTCCCCTCCGGATCGTACCACGCAAAAGTCCAAATTAACGGCAGGCGCGTTTCTGTGACCGCTGACACGAAAAAAGACGTGGAGCGGTATATTCTTACCATAAAGCTACAAAACCGCGTTAAAACGCAAAATACGCTGTCTGACAGCATTTCACGCTATATCGAAGCCAGAAGCAACATTCTCTCGCCGTCTACGATACGCGGTTATCGGATAATTCAGCGAAACCGCTTCAAGTCCGTCATGGACAGGCCGATATGGGATATATCCCATAACGAGTGGCAAAGAGTGGTAAACATCGAAGCAAGGCTTGTGTCTGCTAAGACGCTAAAAAATGCGTGGGGACTTGTCAGAGCTGTCTTATTAGAAAATGGTTACGATCCGGGTATTATCCGTCTACCGATAAACATAGTAAAAGAGCGAGCATTTCTCGAACCGGCGGTAATAAAGCAATTTTTACAGGCAATTAAGGACAGCCCATACGAAATTGCCTATCTCGCGTGTTTACACGGCCTTAGAGCGTCCGAAATGCTGGCACTGGATAAATGTGATGTTGATGACGAAATTCGCGTATATAAGGCCATAGTGCCGGGAGCGGATCATAAGCCGGTGTTAAAGATGATGACGAAGAACGAAACGTCAACCAGGTCGGTGCCGGTGTTCGTCCCCAGGCTGACAGAGCTTGTGAGTGTAGCTCCGGAGGGCAGACTGGTCACGGCAGCGGCCTTGACGCTAAATAGAAATTTGCGAAATATTTGTCTGGACAACAATTTTGAAAAAATAACGTTGCATGAATTAAGGCACTCTTTTGTGTCGTTAATGTATTTTTTGCACATTAGTGAAGCTCAAGCTATGCAGTTTGGTGGGTATGCCGATATTCAGACAATGAGAAAGATATACACCCATCTGGCCACCGAAGAAACCGAAAACGCAAAGGCGAAATTGCGCGCATTTGTCGATAATTAAATTTCGTTCCCATTTTCGTTCCCATTTTATTTCCAAAAAACGTGTTTTATTTAAAGTTTTCTTTAAATTTTTAAAGTTTTTTTAAAGGTAAAAATGCCTATTTTTGCCTGTAAAATAGGAGAAAGTAGCTGTTTCAGCTACCTTCTGCGAAAAACGGAGAAGGAGGGATTTGAACCCTCGCACAAAACGCAAACGATAGCTAAAAATAGGCATCTTTGAACCGGCGTTCCCATTTTCGTTCCCATTTCAATAAAAAAAGGCCAGAGTTTTTACGCTCTGGCCAAACCAAGAAAGGAGGGCTTATGTCCCCTGACGGGGCGAAATTAAACACCCAGAATTTTCTTCCAGGTCTTTTCATCGCAGACGCCTGTTACCGGTTTACACCACTTGTATTGGTACTTCCGGAGCGCGGCCTCTGTCGCAGAACCGAAGCTCTTGTCGAGCTTCAGCACTTTTCCGTCTTTATCTGTATATCCCTTGCCTTTAAGCAAGCTCTGAAGCAAGTAAACGTCCTGCCCCTTATCGCCTTTTTTAATTGTCTTTACCGTAAACATATATCCCTCGTCCTTCGGATAACGTATCCTTACAATAGCAATAACACTGTTGGCATATCTGTCGCGCCGTAGTACATACCCGCCGTTGCTGTGGCTTGCGTCACTTGTGTTGCCCTCGATGGTTATTAAAGTGCCATCGGAGCGCAAGTTTTCAACGAAACCGATGTGATCCGCAACGCCGTCTCCGTTCCAGTCAAACAATACTAAGTCACCATATTGAGCCTGTGAATAAGGGACGATCATGCCGTTGCTTTTTGCCCATGACATTACTGTTGGACAGTATGCCGTTCTTTGTCCGTCATAGAACAGGTTGGACGCATTGCACATTCTGAAAATGTCCCATACGAAAGCGCAGCACCAAGGATACCACTCGCCACTGACAGGATAACCATAATAGTCGGTATTGAAGATGACATTGTTTGATCCCATCGGATCTTCATGTGTGCCGATGTAGGACGCGGCCTTGTTCATGACGTTTGTTTTCGTGCTCATTCGACACCTTCTTCTTTTAAGTGTTCCAGAATGATATTCCACGCTGCCGCGATCCCTGCCGCGAGTGCACCGCAGAAAATGGGCGCGATAACTTTAACAAAACCGTTGATGCTGTCTGGCATGTTGTTGGTTAAGATAAGGCAAACCTCCGGGATAAGGACACTCCCAAATGCTTGCACGAAGGTTTTTAATGATCGAATTTGCCAGTCTTTCATAGGTTGCTCCTTTGTCAATTATTGTCATTCTGATATGGTTATCGTTCCATCACCTGTAATCATAAGAACTCCATTGAACATTTGTTGAATATTACCTTCCATATCCAGTATAACTTGTTCAAATGCACTGCCGTTTACAAGGCAAGTCCCTTTATATAAAGGTACATTGATAATGGTTGTTTCGCCGTAAACGAAAAGAGTGTCACAAACCAACGTTGCAGGAGAACCCTCACCAAGTTCGTTTTCTTCGTATACCACAGGAATACTTGCATAAATTGTCTGATATGCGTTATTAATCACCGTAACTTCCGCCGTAGTAAAGTCGCTGCTCCCGCCGCCACCGGCCGCAACGCCGTTTTCCAGCTTATTCAATTTTTCAGCGGTGACAATATCACCGTTCGCCCATTCAGTAGGTGTGTAACTCATGTTCATATCCTCCACGCCGTTTTCTAATTTGTTGAGCTTGTTGGCAGTCACGATGTCCCCGGTCTGCCATTCTGTTGGTGTATAGCTCATTTAGTTACCTCCGTTATTAAACCATTCGGGTTGAACCCCGTCACAGTATTTTAGTATCCAAGAATTAAAAATTGCCGTTGCAGTCCAATTACCATGCAAATTCTTAAAGTAGTATTCGGCAAGCTTTAGAATTTCCGTTTTCTCTTGCGGATAATCCGAGATCATAAGAAGAAGCTGAGTCCGAAGAGCGTCCTTCTCTTGCAGATCCAGCTTCTCATTGATAGTCTTTAACGATCCTTCTATCTCTTTTAACTTGCTCCGGCGGTTCGAAATTGCTGTTATGATTGCCGAAACGATAGTCGATAGAATCCCGCTGCTTATTATTGCGATGATTATTGCTTCTGTCATGTTGTGCCTTCTTAATTAGTAAACGTAAACAAGTTCGTTACCACTTCTGCTTGCTATCCACTGTTCGTGCCTCGTTATGCTTCTATAATCACAAGCATCGGTGCGTAAACATAATAGCTACCGCTTCTGCCCTGTGTATATACAGCTATCTTTTGGTCCGCTGTCAGAGATACGTTTGATAAATGGTTGTTCTGCACATGGTTGTTCCATGATGTGTTCACCGAACCATATGCAGATCCTCCGACATAAAGCTGACTGCCCCATGTGTACTGCGTTGATGTCGCAGAACGAGTTGCCGTCCAGTAAACATCATACGTCCCTGTTTTTGATACGGTTAGGTCACCGTTTGCCTTAGAGAGCGTTGAGGATGTTGTTCTGGTTGTGCTTTGGTTAATCTGTACGTTCTTCGATGTCCCGCCACCACCTGTATATGTTCCTGTTACAGACCACAGATTGCTCTGTCCGTTGCTGATGGTGATGGTCGTTCCGCTCTTGATATTCGCCGCTGTTAAGTTCGTCTGGCTTACCGCCGCAATCGTAGCCGCCGCAGAATGGTAAGTTCCGGCATTAATCGTCTGGTTGCTTGTCGATGCTCTGTATGTCGTTGCTCCTACGGTCGTTGTTGGCTGAACGTAGCTTGACGGAATAGCGTTGACCACTACCTTCTTCAAACCTGTATATCCAGTATCGGCCGTCACATTCTGCGTCGAAGTAGTAGGCGTGACCGTTTTAGTCTGCATCGACTGGTCACCGCTCACGGCATAAGTGAGCTGGTAATATCCAGGCTGGTGGAAATAACCACCAGCGTTGGTTCCTTGTGAAGTGATTGTGAGAGAACCGTTGTTGTACGATGAAGTCCAATCCGTAATAGATTGGTGAGCAGCAGAATCCATAGCGAAGCCCATGGTGTTTTCTGCTGTTTCGCTATACCTGACTCCAATTACGCGCTGGTAGCCGTTCGAGGTGCTGAAATTCGACTTAAAGATAAGATACCAGCATAACGGCTCATCTTCAAGGTTCGTGAAGGTTATCGAAGTTGCGCCGCTGCCAACTTGAACGTCCGAGGTTTGGATGTTGCCAGCAGTTCCTCCATAAGTGTAGGACATTGTCCATGAGCCGTCAGGAAACTGAGCGCCCGTGCTCGTGATGGTTAGCGTGCCATTAGAATACGACTTGCTGAAACTCGAACCATCGTAGGTCACTTGAGCGTTGGACGTGTTCGTGAGCGTCTGCGCGTGTACGGTTGTCCCATCGTAGACTAGCATCAACGCCTTGTAAGGCGTACCGCTAGGGATTGCCATATCATCGTCGTCGTAAAGGATGACGAACGAGGTCGGCTCTCCAAGCACATCGAAAACGAGCGTCGAGGACTGGCTTTCCAAATACGCGCTTCCACCGTCTTCATCAACGTCGCTACCACCGCCGCCTTGCACATCAACGCTGACTGTGCTGTAACCGACAACATCTATGTTCGTTCCGTTGGCTGTAATCTCTTTGTTTCCAGACGCTAACTCTGAAGCAGTTACCGTAACCGCCGTACCAGAATGGGAACCGCCTGAGATATATCCTGCGCTGTTCGTGACGCTCGGCGTGACGCTTACCTGATGGTTGCTGACTGTTCCCTTCGTGGCTGTCGGAGTACCTTCTGTTCCTGCCGGGACACTTGCCGTTGCGTAGTTGGTTACATCCTTATTGCCAGAACTCGTAACACTGTAAGTCCCACTGACAAGTTCGCTTGCGGAAACGGATACGCCAGTACCTGTCTTGGTCGATCCAGTGATCCAACCCGTCTGGTTAGTGACAGACGGAGTTACCGTCACAGCATGGTTGCTTACTGTACCCTTTGTTGCGGATGGCGTCCCGACCGTTCCAGATGGGACAGAAGCAGACGCATAGTTTGTAATATCTTTAGTGCCGGAAGAATCGACTGTATATGTTCCACTTACTAACTCCGAAGCAGACACAGAAACTGCTGTACCCGTCTTTGTGCCGCCTGAAATGTATCCTGCTGTGTTGGTCACGGAAGGTGTGACCGATATTGCATGGTTGCTTACCGTTCCTTTAGTGGCTGTTGGCGTTCCTTCGGTTCCTGACGCCACGCTCTTGCTTGCCGCTGATCCATAATATCCTGCCGGAGCTGTTACAGTAGCACCGCTTACTGTCAGGTCTGCGGATGTTTTCGCCGCTATGCTCCCAGTAAATGAAGTCCCGTCATTCTTATGCCCTGTTTCGCCGTAGAGTGTGTTGGTCGAATTCACGCTGTCCTGCGTCAAGTCCATCTGGGTTGTGCCGTTTAATATGATTTTTGAAATTGCCATGTTTTAATCACTCCCCATTAAAATCCGTTTAGCCACATATTGCGATCAATGTCAACAAGCGCACCGGCATAAGTGGTTCTGCTATCCACTCGCCACAGTTCCATAATATATTCGTAATAAGACGTTGACTGGTCCACTGCGGCGGCATTTGTTGTTGAGAAATAAGCATTACTACACTTTGCATAGATTATCGGATTATAAACTTGATAAGTAATCATTTGATTTGCTGTATTAACAAGCGAAAATCCTGCCCACGAAGGATAAACGGCACTGCTTGTAGTTGCATAAGAATCTGTTCCAGAACTGTTTTTATAGAACAACGCATGCCTCATCTCTGTACTGAGGTTTGCTGCGTTTGAATTTGTATTTGTAGTCATATTAACTAAATTTCCCGGATATGCGAACAGTTGTGCAACACTAACGTAAAAATACTCATTCGTCAAACTTGTGTCAGTTGCACCTGCTCCATATTCATAATGAGAATGAAAACGTAATAATATAAGATAATCGTAATTCAGACTAAGTGGATCACCCTGAAACGTTGAGGACGCAACAAGAGTTGTTTGAGTTGTAGTCGGAGTCCACGTTGCATAAGCTGTATCTTCTAAATATTCTTTTACATTTCTCAACGTGCTTATTTTCGTTGGATTCTTTCCCATCCAAGTCCATGTGTCACCGCCGCCACCACTCACATTGACCGTCACGGAAGAATACCCGTCCACGTTATCCGAAGAAGCCGCATAAGTTCCGTTAGCCGTGATGCTCTTCGTGGTCAGCGTGACTTCATCTGTTGTCGTGATGCTTCTTATCGTACCGCCGTTAGCGTCAAGGGTATCTTCGATTATGGCTGTGCCGGAACCACCAGAGGCCGTGCCTTGTGTTTTTGCCCCTGCGGCCGTGTAGAAATACTTTCCGCTCGCAACGTCAGAGGCAGTCGCAGTCGTGTCAGAAATGTCGATTATGGTCGTGCCGTCTGCTTTTATAACTTTATTAACATAAGGGTTATTCGCCATTATTCACCTCATGCGTTCGGGTCTACTGTTCCTATGGTGACGGTCTTGCCACCTGCGGCATTATCGGATTCGCTGATTGCGATAGCAGCGACATTGACTTGCGAGATATAATCTTTACTGATGGACGACGGAAGAACCGTCTGCGCGGTTAGATAAGGCGTCACGCTGACCGCTCCAGCTGTGACTGCTTCGCCGCTGTAGGAGCCTGTCACGCCGAGAATGCTGATTCCGCTTTTGATATTCTCTGCAATGATCTTCGCCTGTTCGGTTGAATCAATGGAAACTGAACCAAGACCTGAATGATAACCGGACGCAATCGTGTACGTTCCAGCTTTGGTTGAGATCGTTCCGCTGACCGTTCCGTTGTTCGTCATTTCGCCGGTAATCTTGTTCGTGTTCACATAAGCGGTCTTTCCGGACAGGATCTCGGAAGCCGAGGCGTTTGCGTCGGTCGTGTTGCTGTCGTAGGTACAGGTTCCTGTCGTTCTTTCGCCGGATTTCAAGTGGAAATATTTTCCGCTCAGAACGTCAGATCTGGTTGCTGTGTCGGTTGTAAGATCAATAAGGACTGTTCCGTCTGCCAGTCCCACCTGGTTCACGTATTGGTTATTTGCCATGTTTTATTCTCCTTCTATCCCACAAGAACAGTCAGGCCGTCCTGCAGGTTGCTTGTGTATGTCACTGGTATCTCACGAACGGAAACGTCGTCCGTCATATACTTGTTCTGCGTCTCCAGAGTTTGCGCTGTGAGCCTGGGCGTGACCTCATACGGTCCATCATAGTTGATAACGACCGTCCCTTCCGGGAGCGATAAACCTCCGCTCAAAGCTCCGTTTCCTGTGATGGAGCCGCTGATCTGCCCCATCCCACCGAGTGAGCCGATGATCCGGCCGGTTCCGTTCAGATCTGCCATTTAGTGCACCTCTTTCGCAATTTCAAAGTCAGATTCGTATATAAACGTGTCCACATCGCCGTTGGCCTTTGTTAGCTCGATGTCATAGACATACTTGCCGAATGCCAAGTCCTTCGTGTCCTCCGGCTCCAGATGTAAGACAAGCGTGTCCGTCGGTACGTTCTTCAGAATGAGCGGTTCCGCATCGGTGTAACGCTTCTTCAACGCAAAACGAACCACGTCCCCCTGCTGCGGGGTGTAATCTGTCTTGTCCGGGTTTTTCATTGTGACTGTCGCATAAAAAGAATCACCCCGCGTGAGGGTGATTGCGCTTCCTTCGATTTTATACATTTTTATCTCCTTAACTGGATGCTTCTATGTATTGTCCGGTTATATAAACAACGTCATCTATGGCCGTGCCGGTGTTGCCGTTGATAAGGTTCAACGAACCGTTGTCGATACAGGCCGTGTATGGGGTACCTTTGCTGTTCACATAAGCTGACAGAGCTACCCGCGTCCCTGCCGGTGTCGGGAATCCAGAAGCATAACTCCACATGGTGTTTGCCCCTCGTGCCGACGCTATAGTCATAGCCATCTGAACATATACCACTTTCCCTACTTTGTAATAACCGCCTGACAGCAGTGTCGCCCGCGCTGTTGCCATTGTCGGAGCAGTAAATGTCGGCGTGTAGTTCATCTCACCGACTAACTTCCAGTCGCCCCATCCTGCGCTGACATGGTTCCGCCAATAGATAAAGTTATCCGTTTGCTCGCGTGGTATAAATAACTGCGTTGAAAAGTTGGAAGAGCTGTAAAAACATAAAAAATATCCGCCATGTGTTGTCGGCGGAAAATGTGCTATTCCATCCGATACCTGGGACGCTGAAATAACATACCACCCAGGTTCCGTGCAGCTGTCACAATCTGAAAACGTCCATTCTTTAAAACGGATAACAAAATCTCCAGAGCCGATCTTCTCCGTTGCGCTTTGACCGCCGAAAGTAAGGTTGCCGTTCCAGTCTACGGTAAAGGCGTTGGAGCGTGCGTTGTCTGCGGTGCCGTTGCCGATGATAAAGGCGTAAGTACCATTAGCGTCCTCGACGTTGTATTTTCCGATCGCTGTCTGGTAGGCAGATGAAGCCTTCGTGTCCAAGTTTTGTGCGTGTGAAGCTTGTCCTTTTGCTTCTGCATATAGCCCTTCAGCGTACGCTCTCGGTCCGGTTGCCTTTGCCCCTTGCCCGATGGCACTCGTAAAGATATTAGACGCTATATTATCTCGGCCGCTCGTAAATGAGCTGGCACCAACCACACCGGTCGCACGTGTGCCGAATGTAAGTCCCTTGATCTGGTTTGAAGCTGTTTTATATGTAACTGTTATTGTCGCGCCGGCTGTTGGTGCGGTAGTGAATACTATGTCGTATATTGTCTTTTGAACAGGAAGACCGCTCGAATCTGAAACTGAAACGGTATATGTCGTGTTGGTAGCTTGATAAGTTAAATCGAATTTTGTTTTACTACCATTTCCTGTAAATGTTTCAACGACAGTAGCTTCACCGTTTGCGTCTCGCAAATCCTCGACATTAAAATAAGTGTTGCTCTCCTTGTCAATTAGCTTGAACGAGTGGTAATCCATTTCTGCATGTGTTTTTAACACTTCGCCAAGCGTAACACCGGCAGATGTAAACTTAGCAACAATGGCATTTGTGCTGTCTATCAGATAAATGCCTGCATCGGTATATGTTGAACCGGCACCGGTCGCGATCAAAACCTTATATTCGCCGCTGGTTGCCGGCAAAAGCCATAAACCTTCGCTTGTTAATGCTAAGTGTGTGCCGACGTAATTATTCAGGCTTTCGTCAATACTTAATTCGTAATATGTTGACAGATCATCGGCGTCCGGTTCTGCAACGATAGAATAATGCGTTGAGCCGACAACATAGTCACCGTTCGGATCTACAACAAAATAAACATGTGTAGGATCTAAAGCCGTGTCCGTTGTCAGCGTCATCGTGCCATGCTGGGTTATCCACGTAAGAGTTTCTGCAACGCTCTGGACCGTGGACAGATTACCCAATGCCCGCGAGGCATATTCGTTCGCATTCGTTGCAGAAGCCTGTGCTGCGTTTGCGCTCGTCTGTGCGTCTGACGCTGCCTGCGCTGCTTCGTCTGCCGAGGCTCGCGCTTCAAGTGCCGCATCATGTGCCAGCTCTGCATCTGCAATAGCCGTTTCTGCGTATTCTCTCGCAGTCGTTGCTGTAACCTGCGCTCGGATCGCTGTGGTGTCGTCTGTGGGTGGTGCGCTGTCGTTTCCTGTGATCCATGCGTGGCCGTTTGCCACTCTTACACGCACGGTTTCACCGGGAGACGCTGAAACGCTCATAGAAACAGGAGTTTCGTCTTCTCCGCCTGGAATATGGACCCATGCTGTCCCGTCCTCAACCCGGACGACCTCTGCGGTGGTGTCGTATGGCTTCGGCTTGTTTTCATTCTCTTTGAGAACATCAATCAAATCGCTAACGTTCAATGACTGCCTCCTCGCTTACTGTTGCGTTATAGCCGAGTTTTATCTGCTGTCGTTTAATAACAAAAGTCCCGGCAACACTCTGCGCCGGGAAACTTACTTCTATTTTATCGCCCGGAACGATGTCTGGCAGAAACCTTCTGGAATACTTTATCTTTCGCGCCGGTTCCTGTAATTCCTTCAGACGCCGCTCTGCGTAGTCCAGGAGCGATTCTCCATCGTTCAGCGCACATTTATCGTCCTGCGCCCATATCTCGCGCCCACGGGCTTCTATCTGCGTCTGGTCGTAATACTCTGCGGATTCGTCACCGCTGATCGCTCTAAATACGTTGGGGCAGGAGAACAGATCCTGCTCGTCGGTGACCTTCATTTCCACGATGTCGTTCGTGTTCGTGTCCAGTCTCTCAACGGCCCTGTCAGGGTTCGGACATATAACGATGTCACCATGTCCGTTGATCCTGATCCTCCATCCGATAGAGTTTAGAATCTTCCATGCCATTGAGAGCCGTGTCTCGTTCGCCTCTGCGACTAAGTGCTGTGTCAGGGAAGGCGATGACCCTTCAATGCTGACCGGAGCGATCACGTCCAGAAGTTTCGCCGCTTCCTCCGCAGCGTTTGACCCTGAGAACGCGAACCACCCTCTCGGCAGCAGAATGTCAGAGGCCGGTTTCAGAACAGAATAGCAGACACCCCGGTGGGATTCTCTAACGCCGTCCCATTCTGTCCCAGGTGTCTGCATGAAGCCGGTAAATATGGCCGCCCGGTCTCCGTCGTCCTCCTGCCTTGCGTTGACCCAGACTCTTACGATTTTCTCTCCGATGTTCTGCGTGACCGTAATGTCAGCTGATTCCATCAGGCCGTCCGTCGTTTTGGTTACGGTGCCGTCCGGAATGTCTACCGTGTCCACATCACACCACGTTACCGGGTCAACGATCGTCAGATAAAATTGTGCTGTATAACCTTCGTACCAGTTCATTGTGTTACCCATTCAGAATAGGGAAGTCCGTCAAGCTCCTGCGGTTCCACTCTTGTGATCTTCAGAGAGTAGGTTTCAATCTTTCCCGCAACAGAAACGCCGGTGTTTCCTGTGACTTGAACATCTGCCGTGAAAGAAGAGCCGTCCTGTGTTCGCACATGACAGATGCCCGGCCAGTCTGCCAGTCTTCGCATCGCCTGAATGGACTCCGTATCATTGGATAGAAGGACCACATTCACATTCGTGCTTCTTGAAACCGCCGGGTTCCAATCGCCTCGGACCGCTCCGCCCAAGTATTTTGTTTCTTTGAAGTCTTTGCTCCACGACGAGGAAAGCTCCACGTTGAACGTGACCGGAATGCTCTCGCCGTTGAAGTGGATGTACCCAGTCTTATTGTCCAGATTGATCGGAATGTCCACCCATGCGGGCTGATCGCCTGCGGTGATGTAATCACCGTATTTCGTAACGTCGACAATTCTGTACCCGCCGTTTTCTCCGAGTGCCGGATACGGATCAACGTAAGCTGTTCCGAACGCTCCGCCCTGAACGATGAGCTGTGGGTTATCGACGGATAATCTATAAATGTCGCAGCCGTCCCCTGTCACAGTCCCGGTCGGTGCTGTTGCGGTGATCTTCGCCACTCCGTTTTCCATCACAACCGAAGCTGTAGGAACCGCCGCCTGATGGTTCCAATGGACTTCGAACTTTGTAACCATTTGTGCACTCTGGCCGTTGCCGTCTTCAGCGGTTACTGTTAATCTGTACTTCGCTCCATCATCGAACCGGCCATTCATAAGGTTCTGGTCGATGGACATCTGCGCTTCTCCGATCTGCGAATAGACTGCAATAGTCTCTCCTGCATAACCATCCATCATCGAATTGTCCGGCCGCTCCATGTGGTATTCGTCGTCTCTCTCAATGACAAGCGTTGTCGTTCCGCCGTTGCCAGCTCCTGTGGCTGTTACCGTTAAGGGTAACGCCGTCAGAGACAAGGCTGTTCTCGTGCCGCTGTCGCTGTCTGTGATCGTCACATTGGACAGGCTTGTGGTCAGCGTCATTGTGATCGGTGCGCCTACATAGACCGGAACAGGATCGCTCCATTCTGACGTCTTGCTGTTGAGTGAAGTCGTCCTAACTGCGACATAATGGTTCTGGCCGCTCGTCCACCCCTTGACAGAGAAGGACTTTGACTTTGACGATGCTGTTGTTGCGAACGGTGCCGAATAACTCTCCGAAGCCTGTCCGGGGTTTGTTACCCTTGCAAGCTGCGCCGAGCCCTGGGCGATTCCATCCGCGCATGAATATGTCCACGTCGCATTCAGATTTCCGTTCGGTGCGACGTTGGGTTTTGAAAGTTTCAAAATCGGTTTGTCCGGTTCTGCTGTGAGATCCAGCGAGAGCAGATCACAGTACGGAGCATAGATCGGATTATCGCCGGACGCATTGATGAACCGTGCTCGGAAGTACCAGACATAACCCGGCTCAACATTCGCAATTCTCCATTGCTGCGCGTTCTTGTCTTGGATGACATACGTCTGCGGCTGTTCGGTGGATTCCCATGCGTTCGGATTTTTTGACCAGGACAGTTCCGTTTGTGTCGCGTCTGCCCATGTGTTATTCCAGACCATAAACGCTTCTGACCCGGACTGCGTAACACTTACCGCTCCGGGTGCAACCGGCACGGCCGGAGAAGTAACGCTGTCTTTCAATTTCGCCGATGTCATCGTGGCATCGATAGTATATTGTTTCGCGCTGTCGGTTCTCGTTTTCTCTGTATAAGATCCGACAAACGCATAAGCATAAAACGTGACCGTAGTCCGTTCTGCTGTTGTTGGTATTCTTACGCCGGTCAATGACTTTGCACCATTTCCGGCACTCGTCACCGCGACCGTTATATCTTTCCCATTTGTCCCTCTATAAATAATGGCAACACGTGACGTCGACACGGTGGATTCATTCGTCACCGCAACAGAAACCGTTGTTGAGTTTGTAAGGGTGACGGTAAGGTTTGACGGCGTTTTCAGTTGTCCGTATTGTGCGACCTTCCAGTCTGTTGCGACCCAGTTTCCTGTGTTTATGTCCGTATCATGTTCGTTCTTGACCCGGACGAATAAACACTGGTCGTAATCCAGAACAGATGAGATTTTGAAACTCGCGCTGTCCGTGCCTGTAGTGTCGTTTAGAGTAATGCCCGTTGTGCCGGTGCTCGCATAGGTCGTACCGGTTGAGATAGCATACTCAACCACCGTCTGGTCGATCGGATGTGCCGCGTCTGCTTTCGCTGTCCATTTCGCGAAAACATTCGTGGTCGAGGAAACCGTTTTTGCTTCCAGCTTGCTGATGGTCGGTTTATAAGGTTTCGCGTAGACGTGTTTCGCATAGACCCATCCGGATGCGCCGCCTGCCCCGACCGCCCTGATACGGAACCATCTTGTGTAAGAATCTGTTGAAATGTTCGATTCCGCCTGTGACTTGTTTCCGTCCGAGTTTGCCGTTGTAGTGCTTGACCATCCGGTGACCTTGCTTCCGTCTGTGATCTTGCAGGCCCGAATCAGAACCATCTGATATTCAAACCGCGAAAACGGCCTGTTATCTGTGGAATCGTTGTTTCCTGTCCAAACAAAATTGGTCGTATAACTTGCGGTCAGAGTTGCGGTTAAAGAAGGTTTGTTCGGCTCTTTTATGAGCCACTTTTTACCATTCCATGCGCTCCAGTCGTAAGTCGTTATGATCGTATCGCCGTTCTGCGTCTGTGTGGTTGGATTTCTTTTTCCTCTGGTCTCAAACTCAAACGCATAAACATTCGGTTTCTTCGCGGTCGGGTAATAATCCGACGAAGAAAGTGCTATTGATTTTTTCGTTGCCGCAGAGCCGAGTGTGACGGTCGTCCATTTTGTGCTCTTCTTTTCAGTCGTCCACACTCTCCACCGAAGCTGATGGCCTTTGGAGTAATTCTGATCGGCAATCTTCCAGCTCATGCAGAACTTCAGATTACTGTCTCTGACAATCGCAAGGCCGCTTGGTTTTTTTGTTTTCGCTGTTTTATTAATGGTTGCCATTTCACGCCATCCTCAATTCCATCTGGATCTGTCGGACAATAGTGTTTGCTATATTCTCTTCATTGTCGGAGCCGTCGAAGTTGTTGTTCATAATAACTGTTACTCCGCTGCCGCCGAGCTCATCCGCGATTGCCTGCGCGAATGGTTTCATATACTCCCCTTGAAGCGGAACTACTGCTTCTCTTCCGGCCTCACCAACGCCAATGATCGAAGCGTTCTCGAAAATACCGCCTCTCGCATACCAGTCGATTGCAAGGGTGGGGATCGTGCCTTTTAACAGATCTCCAATCTTCCATCCAGGTGGGTTGATTCCGAAGTGCGGCATCGGAATGCTCGGCCATTCGAATGTAAAGTTGAAAAAGCCTTTTATCTTCTCGATAATGTTGCTGATGGTTTCTTTCGCGTTCTCAATGGGTGTTGTGATCGCTGTTTTTATGTTCTCCCACACATTGGAAACCGTGTTTTTGATGTTTGTCCAAGTGGTGGAAAGCCACGTTTTTAACGTGGTGATCGGTGTCATGACCGCCGTCTTGATCCCGCTCCACACTGTGTCAGCTGTTGATTTTATGCTGTTCCAGATATTGGAAATGTTCTCCCTGAAGTTGCTGAAGAAATCAATCGCGCCGGTAACAAAATCACTAATTCCTGACGCGACCGCCGAAATGGCCGGAAGAACCACATTGGTTAAAACCTCGCTCGCGCCCTCTGCCAATGGTGCAAATACATCTGCTGTGGCGACCTTTACGTTTTGCCACGCCAAGTCCATTTTTTCGGTGGATGTCAGCGTATCTTCATACACACGGTCGACCGCTCCGGAGCTGTCCTCAATCGCCGCGAACATTTCCTCGAATGAAAGCTGTCCCTTCTGCGCGGCGTCGTACATTGCTAATCCGGCCTTGGAGCCGAAAATGTCCATTGCATCCTGCGCGGTGACGGTTCCGTTCTTTACGCCTGCGACAAATTCCGCAAAGCCTTCCTCCGCGCTCTTGCCTTCTTCCGTCCAGTTCTGGACGCCTTTCTTCATACCGGCAAGGATCTGGGAAGTGTTCGCGCCGGTTTTTTCAAAGTTTGCCAGCATCGCGATCGCTTCGTCTGTGGACAGACCCATCTCCGCGAACGAGGCCGCATTCTGTTGTACGGACTGGGCGAGCTTGTTGACGTCCACACCGGATTGCTGCGCAGCGACCGTTAATTTATCCAGAACCTCGTCGAACTGATCCGCCGAAATTCCGGCGTTGTTCATCATGTTCGTAACGCTGTCAATCGCTGTGGTGACGTCGGTGTCGTTGATTTTGGCATACTTCATCGCCGCTTCGGACATGGACTCAAGCTCTTCGCCCTGCAAACCGAGTTTCGTATTCAGTTCACCGACCGCGGACCCGATATCCTCAAAGTCACCGACCACGTTCTTGGAGACGTCTTTGTAGACCTTCTCCAGTTCTTTCGCTTCTTCGCCAGTTGCGCCGGTTTTCTTGATGATCTCATTCATGCCGCCCTGGACTTCTTCGTAAGCGTCAAATCCTGCCTTGCCTATCGCGACAAGGCCGCCAATGATCGCTGTCGGGACAGCGAACGAGGCCAGCATCCCGCCCAGGTTCTTATTAAATAATTTGCCAGAGCTCATTCCTGCCTTTGAAACGCCCTTCTCGATCGGGTTGACTACCGAACTGATAACTTCGTTCGATGTGCCGTCCGACTTCGGAATGATCGTTACAAATGCTCTTGCGACTTCTACGCCTGATCCTGCCATTTACTATTCCACCAATTCCAAAAATCTTTTATTGGTATTGCTCCTTTCCCGACTGTTTTCTTGTGCTTCGGCCGCGGATATTCTTTCGGCGTTCTGCCTTTTCTTGTGTGTGCCGCGACGAAAACATCGAAAAGATCGGCAAGGAGCTTATTTGTTTGCGTTGTTGTGTACCAGATCCCGAACTCGTCTTTCGGGTTCATATCCCGATTCAAAGCCGAATCCGGTGGTAAGAATTTAATAAACGAGATGAGAGCGACCTTCCCGGCCGCCCCCATGTTCAAATACTCGTTTAAGGTTCGCCCTGTCCGCGTCATTAAGTCATACTCAAGAGCACGGTCATGCTCCTCGATTAGTCGGACAAGGCTGAGGATTCCCCCACGCTTGCACCCTGTCCGCGTGACTCTTCGCTCCACGCTTTTAAGATGTCGCTCAAAGTTGTCGCGGATATTTCGTCTACAATATCGCCCATATACTTGCGCAGCATTTCAACCTGGGACGCAAAGTCCCCGCGCAAATCAAGCAATACCTTTGACGGCATGGACGCCGCGAGCGGGATCTTATAGACTTCTTCGGAGCCTTCCAGCTGAAAGGTGAAAAACTCCGGTGCGTCCGTTCCAAATTTCCTCATTTAACCTTCCTCCGTTTTGGTTAAGCAGTCCACATACCATCGTCCGTGATGATGTAGATAGACTTTCCGTTCGAATCCGGGTAACAGGAAAGCGTTACCGGCCATCCGACCGCCGCATTCGACGCGAAGGTAACATCACCGACTTCGGTGATCTGTCCATCAGGAACTGCAATGATGATCCGTGCGTTTCCATCCTTCATGCAGAAAACCCAGGCATATTCGTCCGGCAGATATGCTCCAAGAGCCACCTGCGTCTGATTTCCGTGAGAAGCGTTCGCCGTTGAAAATGTCAGATTGGTCTTACCGAATGCGACCTCAAGAGCCGCCCTGTCGGTGGAGATCATCGTCCACTGAAGAGTACCGTCGAAAGATTCCAGAACCTTGCGGACGACAGATCCGCTCCAGTCCTTGATGTCCGTGGTGCTTCTGGACGGTGACAGCGTTACGCCGTCCTCTGAAACATACTCATTACCAACAAACGCCTGATTGATGGTGACGCCGGTCTTGCTAATGCTTGCCATCGTCGGCAAAGCCGTTCCAACAGGTGCGTGAAGAATTGCTCCTGTCGTACCCTGATCCGGTGCGCCGATGCGCACATCAGTTGTGTTCGGCATTGTTAATCTCCTTTATTCTTGTAAGTATCTGCGCCTTCAAAGTGGCGCGTGAAAGTGTTGGATGGAGTGGGTCTGGATTGTTATAAGGCAGGGTCATAACCTCAGAGTAATAACACGAAGTGCCGACTTCTTTACCCGCTAATTCACGAACCCAGCCACAGATTTCAGTTGCAGCCGTCATCGCATCCGCCTGATCCGCGGCATAAACGTCAAAATCGACCTGATTGATCTCTATGACCATGTCATTCGTATATCCGCCTGTTCGTGTGACGTGCACGTGCGGCAGCGCGCTCCCTAACGTTGAAGGGATCGCATGAGCTGACGCGCTGTATTTGTCTGTGTTCAATAGCGTGTATAAAGCCGTTTCAATATCATTGTTAATTCTCATGGGTGAACCGCCTTCGTTAAGACCTTGTGTACCGCCTCCAGATATGCGCCGGTGTATTCGTCCGAAGAAACGAAACCGCCCGCTGTGAACATATTGTTCCGGCCGGGTGCATAATTAAAATGCTCTCCAGCTTCCATCGCGATTCGTTCTCCGGCTGTATCGACTACCGCCTGCATCTCCGGAGACTTGAAAATCTCCATCCATCCTTTGCCGTTGTGTTCTATTACTATTTTTGCGCTCATTAGCCTTCCCACCTTGCCAGTGTGCAGCGTGTTGACGACGCCCCTCCAAGCGGTGAGCGTGTGTGAAAAACCTCGCCCTCGATCTCGTAGGTGTCGCCGTTCCATACGATGCGGTCTCCCGCCTTAATGTCCGCATTATACGGTGCCCTCAATGTTCTGTGATCCGGTACCTGAAGCGTCCGGTCGTAGTCCCGGCTCGTTGCCTGCGCCGTTACCTGACAACGGTTAATGGTGTGCTCGGTGGCCTTTGACCAGTCGAACACTTCCATTCCGTTCTTCGTCGTGACCGCCGCCCTTTTTACCGTGACCGAATCTCTCCAAAAACTAAGCGGCATGACTGCTGACCACCTTGTAAGGTTCCAGAGCGCTCTTCATGTTTGACGTGAGGCCTGCGGCAATACTGGACGCGCTTGACGAATAGCTAACCGATACGCCGTCCGCGCTTTCGGAAGTAACGCCTGCGGAGACAGAAAGAACGCCGCTTGTGATTGCGCATACTGCCTCGACTAAATCCGGGACAGCGTTTGCGTCATATCCTGCGGTGTATGTAACCTCAATGCCTCCCCATTTGCTCGTCCAAAAATTCGGAAAGCTCCTTCGGATAAGTCCATCATCTCGCCATTCGTAGTCCGTAATTGTGACGCCGTTCTCTTTGATGGATTCGATTTCGCTGACATAACTCGCTGGCAATCGTAAGACGACCGGCTCATTTGCCGGTTTTGCCGTACACTCCAATGATGGAGCAATGTGCCATCCGCAATAATTTCTCACCGCCTGCGAGGCCGCGTTGAGCGCAGCCTCGACTCGCGGATTGTCTTTGTATGCGTTGTTGGTAATGTCATGAAAATCGTCCTCGTAGATGAGCGGCTCCAGCGCCTCTACGTCATAACCCCATGCAGTTCTCATTTATCTTGAGCGCGGCGGGACTTATTCTGCGGGGTTGTTGCTCGTTTCGTTGAAACGTCTTTCGCTTTGACGATCGGCTCGGCTCCTGGGTATCTTGGAAGATCCTCGTCTGCAATCTGCCATGTCGACCCTCGCCAGCGATATTCTTTTAATGCCATATCGCGCTCCTTTTCAGCTTATTAAGCCTCGGTACTGGTAGACTGTCCTGTGATCTTCACGAACGCTGCCGGTCTGCGAACGGCCAGAGCCAGACGCTCTTCGATCAGGATCGTGACAAGGTTGTACAGGAAGTCGTCCTCGTTCTGATTCGCAATGTCAACGATGACGCCGTTGTTCTTGCGGACGATGGATGCACCTGCCTTGAACGCGCCGACATAGCAAGTTCCAACGCTGACCGCGCTGGTAACTACGGTACGCAGACCCCAGATGGACGGCTGCTCGATCAGAGCTCCATTGCCATAAGGAGCGGTGATGAATCCGCCGCCGTAATACTGGCCGTTGCCATCTTTACGAAGCCGGATGTTCTGATAGTCGGTCGGGTTGATTACAATTGCGTCCGGAGCAAAACCGCTGTTGTTCTGTACGGTCATCATTGCTTTAAAAATTCCGTCCGGTGTAAGCGTTGACGCAGTACCAAGGCCGGAAGTGCCGGACAGCTCGGTCAGCAGGTAACTTTCTACTGCAAGCTGATGCTGATACATTCCGCGATTATTGATCGCGTCTGCAAGCCACGGAGCGTCCTCGATCAGCTCATCGGATTCCTTCATGTAAGAAGCGATCTTTGCAAGAGAAACCGTCTTCGCGGTAGGATCGCCGAAGCTCATCATCGGTTTCTTGTTTGCTTCTGTCGTGAAGGACGGACCGCCCTCAACGCTGCTGGATTCAACGAAGAAGGTCAGCGCGTTGCCGCTGATTCTTTCGGTCGAGAACAGGTCTGCAACCAGAAGCGGTCTGCGGTAGCCGATGATCTCCTTGTCATAGTCCACGAGCGCCGGTTTGATGCTCGTCGGGATCGTCATGGTCTCTGCGGCCTTATATGCCGGTGCCGTAAAGTTAAATTTTGTCTTCGGACTTACTTTGCCCTTGATCTGTTCGGCGACAAATTCGCCGAGGTTCGTGTATTCCATTTTCTTCTCCTCTGTGTCAGCCGGTGTTACTTCCGGGGTTTCAAGTTTCTTGATGAGGGCTTCTGCCTCATCGGCTGCTTTGATCTGTGCCTGAATATCCTCGACGGACTTGATCGCGTCGGTTAATTCTTCGGCTTTGGTCTCGCTGTTTTCGGTTTTGGCTTTAAGATCGGCCTTTGCCTCTTCCAGCTTCTCAAGTAATGTCATTGTTATTCCTCCAATAATTTGCGTGCTTTCTCCAGAAGTTCGTTCTTCATCAGCTCCTCATCGTTGGCCGTACCAGGCTCCTCCGATTTGGCTTTTGATTCTTCCTCCTCCGGTTTATCGTCAAGCTCACCCAAGACACCCTGAATGAGCGAGATCGCTTTTCTTAAATCCTCTGCGTCCTTTGCGCTGTTGCGGCGGCCGTCTTTCTCAAGCGCGGATTTAACGCTCAAAACAGACGTGTCCCTGTTTGCCGGATATAAAACAAGGCTGATCTCATGAATGTTGAGCTTCCGCAGCTCGTTCGCTTTGCGTCCGTCCTCCAGTTCCACTTCGCCCTGATCCAAAACGTCATAAGCAAAAGAAAACTTCGCGAGCCGTCCGTCTTTGGACAGCTCCCGCGCCCGCTGCGCTTCGGGTGTGCCGTCAAAAGCACCTTCGAAATACAGACCGTGATCGTCTTCATGCAGTTCGTAAATCCCGCCGATATAAGCGGCAAGGTCGTCGCCTTTGTGATTAAATAAAAGCGGCAGGATTTTTCCTTCCGCTTTGATCTGAGCAATGGATTCTTCAAACGCGCCTTTCGCAACAACGTCGCCGTAACTGTCCGGCTCCCTGATCCATGTGGACGCATAACCGGTTATGATTCCATTATCCGCCTTAATATCGATTGTCTTCGTTTTAATCATTAATCTCTCACCTCAATTTCTAATACGCAGTGACAGTTTGCCACTTCTTCAACGTCAAGGTTGTCAATATCGCCCGGCCACATTGCGCCGTTGGAAAATGGTTCGTCGTACTGAACCGTTTCGCCATTCATCCGTGCGTGTGACGGCCGCGGGTTGCTTGAAGTAACGACCCAGGTCTTAAATACATTGTCGCCCGGTTTTGCGTTCTGGTTGCAGGCTTCCATCGCCGACCACCCGACCACAGCTACCGCAAAAGCCGCACCCGCCGTCACAGAACGATTCTCTTCAGCGTTCTCAAATACACCTTCGGGCGTGGCTTTCAAAGCGTCCTCGTCCTCGTAATCCTCGTCTAATGCCTCAACAAGTTCGTTATACGTGGACGTATTGACCATCTCCGCACGTCTCTGACACATGGACTTAATAAACGCCTCGGTTCTTTCGGCGCTGTAACTTCCGTTTGGCCACAAGTCTTTGACAGCCTCGCGCCCGATGTCCACGCTCATCTTGAAAACGACATTGAATAAATCTTCCGTCAGCTCTTCGTCCCAGCGGTCAGCGTCCCACCACTTATCTGCCTTCGCTCCGATCTTTGGCAGAACGCTCTTTGATTGCCGGGTGAAGAAATCTTTATACACTTTTGCAATCCGGTCTTTTTCTTCTTCGGTCGGGTTGCTTCTGGCCTTGCGTGCTTCCGCCTTGACCAGAATTTCCGGTGCGGAATTGTACCGCTCCTCTGTCGGGTCTGTGTCCCTGGGTGAAGCCAACCCACCAACCAGAACATTTAGCGGAACAATAAGATCATCGCCGCCATCAATAGCCGGTAAGTCAAGCCGCGCCCTTGCTTCGTTTCTGGATAAAAACGGAGCACCGACCGCACTCGACAAAGTCGCAATCTTTTCCTCAAAAGTTCCTTCAGTCTTAATCGTGATGTCGTATGCGCAATAATGGCTTTTATCTTCTCCAACCCTTGGAAGAATGACCTTATTGATTCGGTCTGTCGCCTGCATCAGAATGGGAGCAAGGCAATCGTTATATAATGCCCTTGCGTTGTCCCTTGCGCTTGCGTATGTCTGTCCGGACCCCGGCCAGATCATCGCCGGGTTCACATGATAGACCGCCGCGCAATCCTCTCTTGACAGCTTCACAGCCTCCGCCCATTGTGCGTCACGGGAATTAAACTGGACAGTCTTGATCTCCATGCCGTCCTCCAGAATCGGCATACCGCCACCCTCGGACGCCTGTGATCCTGCCCATGAGTTTTTCCATGTTTCCTTGAAGCGTTCAAAAGCTCCGTCGCTCCAAGCTGCAACATCTTTTGGTCGTGTCAGATACGCATTGAACCGCCCTCCCCGGTGCCACATCTGACGCCGGAAGGAATTAGACTCAATCTGCTCATGGAGTGTTTCTTTCAACGCGGTTATTTTGGAATACTGCCGCATCGGATCAGTCGGGTCATAGCCGTGATATAGAACGAGGTATTTCGCCGGAACCTCGACCGGCGTGCTTCCCCTTGTCCCAATAATCACGGACTCCGGTGCAAACGGTGAACCGCCTTTGTATTGCCAGATCCAATCCGACGGGATCGGCCGTAACTCCCATCCGCTGTCGGTATCCTTGTTTGGAATCAGAAGGGAAAGGTGCCGCTCATAAAGCAGAAGATCCGAATACAGCCAGCGTCTGAATTCGAACGCTGTCATATCCGGGTTCGGGTTCTGCAATAAAAGAGCCGCCGGGCTGTCTAAAACCCGCGGCCGGTCGGTGTCGCTTGCTCGGTCGTAGACTTTGAAAGGGATCTGCGCCGCGTTATCCGCTAAGAAGCTGATAACAGCTCTTAAATTCGGTTGTGTCCGGTAAAGCTCATCCGCGTCCATGTCGGCCACCCGGACGCCGTAATCCCCTCCATAAACGAATGTATAATTCGGCCGAAGCAGATTTCTGAGGCCTGTAAATATTGCCATGTTGTCTTCCTCCTATACGACCAGCACGCCTCGCTCGTTGTAGATGCTGTCGTACACTTTTGGCTTCGTTGTGTCTATTTGCGTCGCCGCACCAAACGCCATTGTCACGGCTACGAGCGGCGATATATCTTCCATACTTTTATTCCTGTCCCACGCCCAGGCGCCGTCGCCCATCGGCCGTGTCGAAGCTACGTTCGCAGCCAGATCCAGCGCGGGCTGTGTAATGTGATAAACCGGAACCGCGTCCGACTCCCCGGTACTCGCAGCGACCGCGTCGTACAATCTTCCACACCATCCGGCGACGTCTTTCCCGCTGCACTCGACAATTTCTACGCCTTCAATCGCAGCCAACACGTCCATCATTGAAGCGATTGGTGCGCCCTTGCTTTGAAGCGCAACCTTCATGTTCGGATAATTCGGTGCCGCGTTCATGAACCATTTAGCAAGCCAGCCTGTGCCGCTTCGGTACTCGGCAAGCTCCACATGATAAGCGCCGTCTTTTCGTTTACCGCAGACCGCTATGCTTGCGTGTGTTCTGTCTGCGGATATGTCAACGCCCCACCACAACGAAGATTCGTCCGCGATCTGGCTTTTTTCATCTTTTCCAGCATCCCATGAATCGACCGGGAACGGCGGCGTAATGGTTGACGTTACCCATTGACATAAACACTCAGTTTTGAAAACATCCGCCGGATCGTCTGCGTAAGCCGCTCTTATAGTTGACAGCTCGATAGTATATCCGAGTGATGGGTTCGCCTGTGCCCAGGCGTTCATATCGCCAGGATCAGCGTTCGGATCTGCCGACCATTCAAACAGGCCGAGCATACTTCCATCATCCTCTGCCGGTGGCTCGGACTCACCCAACGCCTTAACGATGCCATCCGGGTCTCCAAGCTGCGCGTGTGCCCTTAATCGGAAGTGCCTAAGAACGACCGATGTCCCATCACCGGCGTTGCTCATACACCACAGCAAAGCGTTTTTCTTCGCCATGCCGGTCTTCGACAACGCACCCCAGGCATCCCATGTCTGGTGCTCACGAAGTTCGTCCAATAAAACAAGGTCGGCAGATTTTCCTCTCCCGGCCTTTCTGGTTGACGCCCTTACTCGATAATCGCGATTCTTTATAAGCTGTAGTCGCTTTGCGCCGTTTGTATACCAAACGTGCTTGATCTGCTCCGCAAGCTCCGGATTTTCCTGCGCCATCTCGACGCACATCGCCCATGTATCCTCAGCCTGCTCCAGATCCTGTGCCGTGCCAATAATTAAATTGACGTGCAGGACATATAAAAAGAAAAGCGACAGAATCGCACCGTCTGTCGTTTTACCATTTTGTCTTCCGACCAATGTTATGATTGTTCGGAACCGGAACCGCCATTCGCCATTCAAGTCCCCCACAATTTCCAACGCATGGATATAATGCCACTTCTGCCAGGGCAAAAGCGTTATGCCAAGGATCTGCTCTGCAAAGTCAATGACGTCATAACCAATGGTTGTTTTTCTTGTGAGTTTCCGAAGCGGCGGTGTAAATATGCGCGGCTCCTCTTTTCCCTTCATCCAGTCTTGAACCTCTTCTCAAACATCAACAGCTTGCCAGTCTTCTGTACTTCCGGCTCGCGCTCCTCGTTCTCTTCAATGAGCGACTTGAGGTTGTTTAACGCCTGTGCGTATTCCCTCACCATCGCTCGGAACTCCGCAACCGCCGGGTTCTGCCGTAGCATCTTCTCCCCGGTCCCGACCTTGACCTGTTGCGCAAGCGGCATCTTCTCAAAGATCGGAATCTGCTGTTCAATCTTCTCCTGCATCGCTATGACAGCGTTCGCAAGTGTCTCCGCCTGCGGTTTTATGTCTGCGTTTACTCTGGCACAGATTTTTTCAGCCTGCGTCATATAGATCACCGTCCAATCGGCTTGTTGCTATATAAATATTCATTTCGCTTCTGTCCGTTTGTTGTCGCACCAATCAAAGACATTACGGATTTTATCTTTTTTTTGTAAAACGTGTTGTCGGAAATCTCATAGCTCGAAAAAAATACTTGATATGGCTGTTCTTTTACCCATTTATAAAACGCGAGGCTGTCAAACTGCACGCCATAATCATCACAGGATTCCTTCCCTGTCTGTTCATACGGAACATCACAGTAAACCACATCACCGTCACGATATTCGTAACTCCGATAGTCAATGTTCGAGACTTCCAACCGCTGTAGAGCTTCCAACCGCTGTAGAGCTTCCAACCGCTGTAGAGCTTCCAACTGTGTCAAGGCTTGTAGATGTTCGATTGATTGAAGCCTGTGAAGCGTTGAACAGCAGCTCTCTTTGAGTTGCCGTATAAAACCGATATATGCGAGGCGTCTTTCGTTCGTGGTTTCTTCAAGGATTGCCCGACACGCTTGGCATTTTATCTCTTCAATGTCCTTGCCCCACAAATATGCCAGTCCGTTATTCCCGAATGACCATATATACTTTACATAGGCATCCGTATCTTTTAGATTATTGAATTCCTCACGAGTGATCACCCTGCGTTCGTCATGATACTTGCCATATACGGCATCAATAAACAACCCCGTGATCATTCCATTTAGATCGTTGTATAAAAACTCCTCCCATTTGTTTGAGAGCATCGCACAATGCGTAATTGCGCCTCCTCCACCAAACAGGTCAACGAGCCGTCTCCCTTCTGGGAGGATGGAAATAATAATGTCCGCAATCCGTGACTTGTTTCCTTGATATGGAACCCCATAATGTTTTTCAAGTTTCTCTATATCTTCGAAAGTGTCATCTTCTTCCGCAGGTTCGTTTCCCCCGGCAATAGATCTATCTTGCAGATCAAACCCGAACAAGCTCATGTCAATCTCCTGTATCGCATCCAGATTCATGTCCAGAGCGTCCGGGATAAATCCGCTGTTCATCGTCAGCTTATTGTGCGCCAGCGCATACGCTCGCCGCTCCTCCTCTGTGAGCCAGTCCAGCCGAATACACTCCGCTTCGGTATACCCAAGATCCTTGAGCGCTTCATACCGGCCATGGCCTTCGACGATCATATTGTTGTCACCCCAAACGCCAATCGGGTCAAGGTTACCAAATTGCTGAATACTCGCCTTGATCTGCTCGACCTGCCAATCTGGGTGATCTTTTGCGTTGTTCGGGTCTGGTGTCAGATCCGAAATCGGTATTTTTATGATCTCCATTTCCTGTCCTTGTCAAAAAAAAATTATTCGATCTACGCGGAGGGATAAATCACGGCGC
>Ga0310696_10001283_pt1 | contig 36646 bp, 34 predicted proteins | sample AusTroGonzalo_MG_4_FD_203885 | JGI IMG/M metagenome (GOLD analysis project Ga0310696, IMG submission 203885) | Bovine rumen microbial communities from tropical cattle in Woodstock, Queensland, Australia - Gonzalo_02 (v2) (version 2) | ecosystem: Host-associated > Mammals > Digestive system >... | reverse complement strand
CACCCAACCGATAGGTTGCTCGATGCTGACCGGGAGTTTCGAATCCACATTTTTAAGATTGTAGGAAACCGTCCGCGCGATATATTCGTCAACAACCGTATAATCAATTTTGCCTTCGTTCACCAAATGCATCAACTCAATCGGATTCAAGGTGTCGCATTCCACCACATAAATGGTGTCGCCGATTTCCTCCGACAGGTGTTCCAACAAGGTGCAAGTATGAAGTCCCTTGGTCACATGGACGGTCTTTCCAGCCAAATCGAGTGGCGAGTGAAGCATCTGGTTTTTCGTCGACATCTTTTGCACGAGAACACTTTTCTGTGAAAAAATCGGGTCCGTCAGCAAATACTTCGTTTTCAAATGTTTGGACAGGCCCAAACCAGTGGCCACCACATCCACTTCGCCCGAATCCAGCATATTGAAACAGGTGTCCATATTGTCGTTCACCACCATTTCAAGCTTCAGGCCGTGGGAGTCGCAAAATCCCTTCAACATCTCGTACGCGAAACCCGCAGGATGGCCATTGTACATATTGTAATTAATCTCGCTGCAATTCGTCACCGCAACCAACGCACCTCGCTCATAGATGTGCTCAAGAGCCGTCAATGTGTCTTCCGGCTGTTGCGGTTCTTCGATTACCATCTCCACCTGTTCTTCCTCGGGCTCATTTTCCAAGTTTTCTTTTGGATTCTCAGCGTTTTGACACGAGAAAAAGAAACAGAAGGACACAATAATCCCTAAAAAAAAGCGTGTTTTTTTCTTCATTACACAGTTGTTTTGGCGCGGTAAAAATACAAAATTTTGTTTTTTGAACGAAAAAAGAAACAAGATTGGGGTTAAATTTGTAATTTTGTCCACTATTTCGCGATTCTAATGGCAAAAAAAATACAAGATCCTGACTTTTGGTATTCGTTTCTCCTACCCTACGTGAACTGGCACACGCGCAGAGCGTACCGCCGATTTGAGGTTCACGGAAAGAAAAACATACCTAAAGATAGTGCCTTGGTTTTCGGCGTCAATCACAGCAACACATTGATGGACGCTTTAGTGCTGTTGTCGGCCGACAACATCAAAAAGGTGTTCATTGCGAGAGGCGACATCTTCAAGAAACCCGCCGTTGCCAAGATATTGAATTTCCTGCGCATCCTGCCCATCTTCCGCATCCGCAACGGAGTGGCCGCTGTGCGCCAAAACGACGACTCGCTCAACAAAGCCGTCGATGTCATCCACGACCATGTCGACCTTTACCTCTTCCCCGAAGGCACCCACCGCACCAAGCATTCATTAATGCGCATGGGCAAGGGCCTGTTCCACATTGCCGTGGATGCCAACAAGCAATTCGGCGACAAGAGCCCTATCTATATCATCCCTACCGCCATCGAGTACGGCGACTATTTCCGTTACCGCAGCACGGCGATGATCAATTTCGGCCAACCTATCAACGTGACCGAATTCTTCAAAAACACCACCGAGGAAAACGAAGCCGCCAACATCAACCTGCTGAAAGACCAGCTCTATGACGAGATTTCGAAACTCTTCACCTTCATCCCCGACGACGAGGACTATGACGCCATCTGGGAAATCGTGAAGATGAAAAACGAGAAACGCGCCGGAGGCCTTTACCAGAAGATGCTCCGCAACCGCGCCACCGTAGACAAGGTATTGAAATTCAGGGAAGAACAACCTGAAGAAGCCAAAAACTTCTTCAAACGCGTGATGGACTTTGCCGAAGAACGCAAACAGCAGAAAATTTCCGTCATGTCGACCGCGAGGAAGTATCCTTCGCTCAACTTCTTGTGGAAGTTTGCCGTCCTGCTCGTGGGTCTGCCTTATTTTTTGGCCTCGGCTGTAGTCAACCTGCCAGTTTGGCTTACCACATTGATTATCAAAGGGAAGCTGAAAGACAAAGCCTTCAACAATACCGTCAGTTTCGGTGTGGAGCTTGTGCTTTTCCCCATCATTTTCGTCGTGGGCACCATCATCCTGTTCTGCAATCTGCCCTGGTATTGGGCTTTGGCTGGCACGGTGCTGCTCCATTTCTCTTATATGGTGTTTGTTGACTACTGTGAGCTGTGCCGCCGCTGGATTTCCGATGTGCGCTGGACGTTCAAGACTCGCCTGCGCAAACAATATAAATCATTGAACCTCAATAAATTATTCTAAATACAAATCCCATGTCACAACGCTGGATCATTCCCGACATTCATGGCTGCGCCGAAACAGTGAAGGTGCTGCTCGAAAACATGCTCAAGGTCACGAAACACGACCAACTCTATTTTTTGGGCGACTACATCGACCGTGGCCCCGACAGCAAAGGCGTCATTGATTACTTGATGCACCTGCAAAAAGAGGAATACAATGTGCATTTCATCAAGGGCAACCACGAGGACATGTGCGTGAAAGCCTTTGAGGCCGACCAAAAGAAGAAACTCTTCGGCGGCAAGCACACAGAACAGAAGGAATGGGAGGCCGTGGGAGCCAAGGAAACCCTGAAAAGCTTCGAGGTGAAGCATCCGCGCGAGATTCCGCAGCTTTACATCGACTGGATGAACGCCTGCGTGCCTTACATCGAGTTGGAGGAATACATCCTCGTCCACGCCGGCATGAACTTCAAGGCCGAAAAGCCTTTCGAGGACACGAAAAGCATGATGTGGACCCGCAACTTCAAGGTCGACTACGACAAGTCGCACGGCAAGAAAATCATCCACGGCCACATCCCTGTCGACTACAGCTTCATCAATTTGGTCATCGAGAACAACCAAAACCACGACTTCATCGCCTTGGACAACGGCGTCTTCGTGACCGACAAGCCCGGCTTGGGCAACCTCACCGCCTTCAATCCCGACACGAAACAGATTGTGGCGCAGTCGAATATGGATTTCTGAACACGGATTACACTGATTTTCTCGGATATGATATAATGATAGAGACAGCACGTGCACCGTCTCTATGAATTATCGTGTTCCTACAACGGCGGCGTTCTTGAACTGCTTCACCGTACCGTTGAAATTGAAGACCTCTGTCACGACGATATACACGCCGATGGGAACCTTGTTGCCGTTGTTGTCAAGGCCGTTCCAAAGCACACTGCCCTCCTGCCCCACTAATTCGCCTTTGGCCAAATGACGGATTAATTGCCCCGCCACGTTGAAGATATAAATGTTCATCGTGTAGCCCGCCTCGTCGAAACGGTAATGGATGAAACAGGCATCGTCGTAGCCATCGCCGTCGGGAGAGAAGATGTCGGGGCTGATGGAGATTTCGTCGTTGGATGGCTCCGCACTTTGCATCATCGAATTTTCATAGCCTGGCGTACCGAAGTGCACCTGCTCGGCGGCGGAATGCCAGTTGTTGGCATCCATGGAAGGTTGGTCGAAACTGACGCGCTCCAACGAAACGCCCTTGGTGACTTTGAGCAAGGGATAGTGCATCTTTTCGGAATAATACATTTGGTCGATGGTCGTGCCGTCCTTGCCTATCAGGATGGCCGTGCCGCCTGCGTTGGCATAGCTGGGGAAGGAAGCCATCTGCACGAAGTTATCCGTCGGACAGTCGTATTGCTGGCCCACAATTTCGCTATTCGTGGAGAGCAAAATGTAGGTATGCGGCAGGAACAGTCGGCTGTCAGCGGTGATTTCCTTCAAGGTCGTGTCGGCGGGATTGGGGAAACTCTCTTTGATGACACCGAGCATCAACGTGCTGAGGTCGAAGGTTTTGTCGGTGTTGTTGTAAAGCTCAACATAATCCACGCCTGGTGAAATGGGGTCGAAAAGAATCTCATTAATCAGGATTTCGCCCTCGGCAATCTCGTTGGGGATACCGAACTGCACGCGGGTGTCGGCTTCGATGGGCGTGCCTACGCAATTGGTCACACCATTAATAATTAAGGTATAGACGATGCCCTCCGCAAAGCCTTGGTCGAAATGAAGCTCCACGTAGGTGCCGTCAATAGGATTGACAACCGTTTGCTGCGGATGCTCGCCTGTCTCCTCCACGAGGAAATGCTGCGTTTCCAAAAGGTCGGCGGGATTCATCTGTTGGTCGAACCACAACTGCACGATTTGGTCACCGAACATGCTGACGCGCTCCACTTGGGGCGAAACGTTGTTCTCTCCATCCACCGAGTTGACGCGGCCTGGTGTGCCACCCGAGGCATCCACCGAAGCCGTCCAGTTGGAAGCCCCGGCACAGGGATTCAGCGGGTCGATTTGCTCCACCGACCAGCCACCGTCGTCTTTGTCGGAGTCATGATACCAAGTGCTGCTAAAACTGACGCGCGAAATCAAGATGCCCGCCTTGCTGTAAAGATACATCGCCGAGGAAGTGTTGACCACCGAGAAGCTACTGAAACCAATGCAGTCGCCATATTGGCGCAACTCGGAAACGGCATCGTTGTGGCAAAGGATGACATAACCATGTGGTGCGAGGACGTAGTTCCCAAAAGTGTTGTCGTTTGAACCGATTTGTATCTGCCAGTCTTTCAAGTCGATGCCGAAGTCTGTGGTGTTGTAAAGCTCCACATACTCCCATTCGGGCAAGCCCACCGCAGGATTCGGGTCGGCCATGATTTCGTTGATGACGATGTCGTATTCCGAAGCCTCATAAATGGAGAAAGCCATCGTGGTCGGCTCCATCATGTTGTTCCACAGGTCTTTGACACCACTGACGGTCAAGGTGTAATTCACGCCATTGCCGATTTCACGTTCAAACTCCAAAACCACTTGAGCTAAATTCTCGCCGAAACTGACCGAGACAGGGCTGCCCAAACCATTGTCCACGGAATAATTGGAGGGATTGAGTACCGAAGCTTCATTAAGTGCTTCATTGAAAGCAATTTGCAGATGCTTCAAGTCCAACACCTCGCAGGTCAGGAGTTGGGGCGGCTCGTGGTCAATAATGCGCGGCCCGACATAGACATCATCGAAATAGATTTTCTTGGAATTGCTCGAAGTGAACTTGGACCAGAAGCCGAAGAAACCGCCGCGACCGTAGGTGTCATCAGTACCTTGTGCCTCAATGAGATAAATACCTGAATTATCGTAGCAAGTTTGCAGCATCCAATTGCCCTCGCGGTCGCAAATCACCTTGACAGAGACCGCAAACGAGGCCGCAATGGCACCTTCCGTACCCCGACAAATGCTCTGCTGCCCATCAACATCTTTGCGGAAAAGCTCGATGGCATCGTTGCTGCCACCTTCGCCGAAACGGAGAAAATAACCTTGCGTAACTTGCGACAAATCAGCGTTGTCGGCACTGAGCCAGACATCGGTATAGTTGTTTCCTGAAGGTGCGAAAGCCTCCTTCATCCAAAACTGCCATTCCATCGACTCGTATTCCGTGATGGGCAAGGAAAGATAGGCCGTACCCTCACCTTCTGCATTGAGTTGCAGTTGCTTGCTGTTGTTCACAATATATTGCTCCGCCGTCCCTGACCAAATGGGGTTTTGAGTGAAGTCGCCGTCGGAGAAGTCATCGGTGACTTGGGCGAAGAGGGAAAAAGGGAGGAGCAACAATATGAATAAGGTCTTTTTCATGACATTAATGAATTAAGCCCTACTTCAGAAAAAACAACCCCGGCGTGATGTCCAACCAACGGAGCACCGTTTCGCCCCAGACGAGGATGAGCACCCACGAAATGGTCATCATGGTGATGCCGAACTTGAAGGCATCGGTTTGGCTGTACATGTTGGTGTTGTAAAGCAGTGCGGCGGGTTTGCTGTTGAAAGGCAGCACATAACAGTGCTCGATAAGCATCGCAACAGGCAGGGAAAGGCTCATGACAGGGAAGCCGAAACGTGCCTCCACACCGAGGGCAATGGGCACAAATACCATGGTGCGGATGGTCTTGCTTTGGAAGACCAAGCCTGAATACATCATTAAGAAGGTGAGGATGACATAGAGTACCCAAAAAGGTGTGTTGGCGGTGATGCCGAGACTGTCGAAAGCGGCATTGACCATGGTGTTAGGCAGGTCGGTGGCATTGAGACCAGAGCCCAAGGTATAAGCACCTGCCGAGAAGAGCATCAGGTGCCAAGGGATGTCGACATCGTTCCATTTCACCACACCAATGCCTGGCAGCAGGGCGATGATGGCACCCAACAGGGCGACGATGGTCTCATCGATATTGTGGAACGTGCCCTTGGTGACCCATAAAAACAGCACCAAGACAAAAATGGCCACGGCTTTGTATTCCTCGGCTTTCATCTTACCCATGGCTTGCAGTTCTTCTTTCAGTCGCTCCAAGCCGCCTTCGATTTGTGGCTTCTGCTCTTCTTTCTTCATTGGGAAGAAGACATAAATACCGAGTATCAGACCTATGACCAAAATAAGCAAACTCATCGGGCCGCAGGAAATGAGCCAGTCGGAATAGCCGAAGTCGCAACTGCCAACGAAGCCGGCAATCAGCGAGATGGCGAGCAGGTGGGCACCGCTACCAGTATAAAACGCATTGGCACCGATATTCACCTGGAAGAGGTTTTGGATGACGAGGTTACGGCCGAAGTTGTTGCGATTGCCGTTGGAGGCACCATAGATGGCACAAACCGTCATGAAGATGGGCAGCATGATGGTAGCTTTCACCGTGGTGGCCGAGATGAACGCCGAAAGCACTAAATTAATAATAAGGAAACTCCATAGCACGCCTTTGGCACTCTTGCCGAACTTGATGACAAAAGCCAAGGCCAGACGTTTGGCAAACTGTGTCTTGACTAGCATACTCGCCAAGACGAAGGAAAGGATGTTCAGCCACATCACAGGGTGACCGAGTTGAGCCAAAGCCTCCTTTTGTGTGGTGACATTACAGAGCACGATGCCGAGGATGATGAGCAGGGAAGTCAAATAGTTGGGGATGGCTTCTGTCATCCAGAGAATGAGACCCGCGACAAAGATGGCGAGCATGGCATAGTTGGTGCGCAGAAACTCGTCAAAGCCGATTTCGTTGCAGCGTTTTAGGGCCTTGGCGGTCAGCGTTTCGGTGTTCAGGTTGTCGATGAAGCCGATGTGGCAGCACCAATAAATCACGACGAAAGCGATGATGGCCAAGGGGCCACCGAGGCGTGCCATCCAAATCTCGAAGGATGATTTCTGCATCTTGGGCAGTTTCTCAATCCTGTAGTTGTTCATATCCAGCGGGTCGAAGGTGCTCATGGGGGTAGTTTTTTGCGGAGCAGCGGGGCTTTGCCGACAGCGGGGTCGACAGCGGGTCATGACCCGCTGGTCCTATCGGGGTCGGTCGGCAAAGCTCCGCTTCTGTTCGGTTATTTCCAATTTTTATACGGATTCTTCATCAACATGGAGTTGAAGTACTTGGAGTCGCCGGTGACCTCCTCGCCGAGCCATGCGGGCTTGTCGAAGGGTTCGTTCTCGTCGGTGAGTTCGACTTCAGCAACGGTCAGGCCGTCGTTGTCGCCGTAGAACTCATCCACTTCCCAAGTGTGCTTGCCGTCGGTGTTCTTCACAAGATAGCGGGTCTTATCGATGACACCAGGCTCACAGATTTCGAGCAGGCTTTGCACCTCGTCAACAGGGATTTCCTTCTCCCATTCAAAGCGGGCCGCGCCGGATGCGTTGCCGATGCCCTTGATGGTGATGAAGCCCTTGTCGCCCTTCACACGCACGCGGACGGTGCGCTCGGGGACGCTGCTGAGGTAGCCTTGGGTGATGCGCGTGGCCTTAAAAGCCTCGGCCTTGAAGTCACCCTTTACCAAAAATTTTTTTTCAATTTCCTGTGCCATAGTCGTTTATTCATTTGCAAGCGGTTTGTCGGACATGCCGATGACGCGCTTGATTGCCTGTAAATAGTTGATGTTTTCGACACCCTCGAGACCCACATCCTTGATGGTCTTCTTGATGTCCTCGATTTCGGTCGACTCGGAGTTGATGGTCACCACCTTGGCGCCGTTGATAAGCACCTCGCCGAACTCGCAAATGGTGTCGTTGACCATGTAGCCGAAGCGGCGTTTGTGGACGCGCACGGTGGCCAAGTCGGGATTGGCCTTCACCATGGCGATAAACTCGTCGTAGGTGTAGGTGTCCTTCGTCAGTTTGGGCATCTCGACCATAAAGGCGGGAAACACTTCCTTCTCAAGCACTTCGCGGCTGATGGGGAACTCGCCCTTCATCAGGGGATTCCATTGTTCGAGGCCGTCGACGGTTTGGACGAAGGTTTTGATGTCCATCTTGCCGTTGCGTATCTTGGTGTTGTTGATGTCGTTCTTGCGGGAGATGATGTAGATCTCGTCGCTGAGGCGCTCCCAAACCTTTTCGGGGACAGGTGCGGAGAGGCGGGCCATGCGTTTGTGAGCCTCGCAGAAGCACTGTCCGAAGGAGCGGAACTCAAATCTCGGCTTGGATTCTTCGCCGATTTTCATTTCTTCTTTTGACATATTCGGATTTCTTTTTTTAACTACGAATTACACGAATTGTACGAATGTCAAATTCTAAATTTGGCGGCTAAACTGCGAAGTATTACAAATTCGTATCCATTCACGACGAAGTTGCAAAATTCTTTCTCTAATAATTCGTATCATTCGTGTAATTCGTAGTTTTTATTTATGTATTTTCATTGTAATTATTCCTGCGGAATGTCTTCGCCTTCAGCGGGGTTGGCTTCACCTGGAGTCGGGTCGGCTAATTTCCAGTCGCCGCCGTCGGGTGTGCGGGCGTAAGATTTCGGAGCCACGTTGGAAATAGTTTGACCCCATTCGCCAGTCAAACCTCTCGTGAATTCATCTCTCACCGTGCCATCAGGCATGAAGAGCGTCATACGTATGGTTTTCTTGGGGGAAAGACCGCTATGGAAAATCAGAGCCTCGGGGTAATCAGGCATGTCAATTTGTACGTCTTCGCTATACAGTAGCACATAGCCATGGGCAGGAGCCACAACGGTGGCATCAGCAGTCCATGTAGCACCTGCAACGTAGTCATCCTTCATGATGTACATGCCTTCCAAGGACAAATCCATATCGCCTTTGTTGTAAATTTCAATGAACTTAGTGTCACCATTCAGCTCGTTGAGGACGATGTTGGTGTAGTCGGGCTCTTCGGGAGTGGGAGGTTCGGGTGTGTCGCCGCCTTCGAGGCCGAGGAGCGCCTTTGTACCGTCAACATTCACTGCACCTGGAGTGGCATCGGCATAGTACCAGTTGCCATCGGCGTTGCGGCTATAAGAAGCCGGAGCGGGGATGTAGGCTGGGTCGTTGGCATCGATGTTGGTCAGGTTGAAGTCGTCGATGGAGACACCAGCGGGGGTGAAGAGCTGGATGCGGACGTTCTTTTTGGCAGAGAGGCCGCTGTGGAAAATCAGGCTCTCGGAATATTCCGGATGGTCAGCCGTGACATCCTCGCTATAGAGGAGCAAGTAGCCGCCAGCATCAATCTTCACCGTGTTGTCGGCCAACCAGTTCTGTGTGCCGTCCTTCTCGATGTAAACACCATTCATATTAATAGCCTCAGCACCTGTGTTGTAGATTTCAATGAACTTGTCGTTGCCGTTCAACTCATTGATGCGGAGCACGCTATAATCGACGGCAACTGCACCGACCGTGTATTCCATGGCGGGCGAATTGGTAGTCATAACTTCCTTACCCTCGGCGGTGATATAGAAACTCACCTTCGCGCCGTCGGGCTGACCTGGGATGATGGCCGAGAAAACATTGTCATCACCTTCGGTCATGGCAACGCTTTCTTCTCTCTGTTCGTCCACTGTGTAGAACAAGTTCACAGTAACATCGTAATAGCGACCGATAGTTGCTGTCACGGTGACTTCGTCATTTTCCTGGACAGCCGTAGGAGTGTAAGAAACATTGGAGATGGTAACGCCAGGATACTTGGGATCCTTGACACAAGAAACCATCACAACAATCAAGGCTAATGCCACAAACATTATCTTTTTCATATTATTCTCAATTTTAAATGGTTAGACAATTTGTTGGATTAGAAAGCGACTTGGAAACGAGCTAACAGCATGTGGTAGTTCACACCAGCCTGACCGTCTTCGGCATGAACCTGAGCATAATCCTTGGTCGGTTTGCCTTCGGCATCAAGGCCTACATAGAGTTTGCCCTTGCCGTTAGCGTAACGGTCGTTGTTGACATACTGATAGTTGAGGGCCATCTTGACGTTCTTGCCCAAATAGAAATTGAGGGCAGCACCATAAAGCTCGGCGGAACCGCCAAAGATGGCTTGGTCGGTGGTGCGGCCTTCGTAGTCGTTCATGTCAAGGAATTCATATTTAAGAGCCAGTTCAATGTCGCCCCAGGATTTGCCTGTGCGCACGCGGTTGAACTTGGCACCATCGGAGTCGTAGCTCTGCTTGCCGCCGAGGAGGAGGTAACCACCTTCCACATACCAGCCTTGGAAATGATAGGGCTTGATGATGTTGGTTTCGGGTTTCATGTAAGTCCAATCCGACATCCAGGCACTTTCGAGGCGCAGACCATCAATGTGGCCAGCAAGTTCAACGGTAGAGATGAGGTTGTGATGGGTGTTCTTGATGTCGTCGGTGTCGATGTACTTCTTACGGCTGATGTTGGTGGCATTGCGGCAGCTGAAACGTGTACCGCTATAGACGCCCATCTCGTCGGAAGTCTTGGGCGAGTCGTACATGATGGCACCGCCGATGTGCAGACCATAGTCAGCCTCGTTGATGGGGCGCACCACGAGTTTGCCAATGTAGGAAAGGCCTTCGTCCATGCCGTAGTCCTTGTTGTTGGCCTCCACATAGTCGCGGGTCTCCTGGCCTTCAATCTCCTGGAACAGGATGCTGGCACTTCCGAAGAAATACTTGTTGGTGTACTTGGCGAAGATACCCAAGTGACGGCTGGGAGCAAAAGCGCTGACCACCATCGGGCGTTCCAAGAACTCGAGATAACGTGAGGATGTGTTACGCGAGAGCGAGAAGTCAGGTTTTTGGCTACCGATGCTGAACTGCCAGTTTTTCAGGCCGTTGTAACGCACGATAGCGTCTTTCAGTTCGAAGGAACCATTGGCCAATTCCATGTCGACCTCACCGTACCAATCGGGAGTGATTTGCGTCTTGACGGCAAAACGTGCGCGGCGGATGCTGGCACCGTCGCCAATCGGGTCGGCCCATTCCTGGGCACCAAAATAATGTCCAAAATCGACTTGAACCCTGGAATCAAACCAGAATTTGTAGTCTTTGTCTTTGGATTCAAACACCAAGATACCGTCGCGGCTCGAAGCCCCCAACGTCTTGACGTCCACTGTGTTGCCATACTGGTCGACGGCTTGCGCCTTCTCTTCAGTCTGTGCAAAGGCCATTGAGCCCAACATGAGGGCGGCCATTAAAAATACAGTCTTTTTCATTGTGATACGTTTTAGTGAATAATTAGGTTTGTTGCAAATTTCAATCGCAAAGGTAGAAAAAATGTAAATTGCAACGAAAAATCGGAATTTTTTTCAGAATTATTCCTACTTTTGCCCTGTCAAACACCAAAAGGTGTGTGACAAACATAATGGAAAGACGTTGAACTGACGTTTTATCTGCGACTACTCGAATCTCGCAAGTTCCAGTAATCAGTCTCAAGATAAAGCAATGGTTGATGTCCAATTGCTTGTATATACTTTTCGTATATATATTGAGCGTGGGCTTCTGCATTGCTTATTCTAGACTGATAGGCAATGCGAGAGCCTGAGTAGCGGGATAGGCAATAGTTTTGACTCCCGCGCTTTTTCTTTATGTATGGTCGAGCTTGACAATGTAAGTCTTTGATAATTAACTAAAAAAAGAAAAAATTATGAACAGATCAAGAATGATTACAATGTGCCTGTTTGCCATGATGGCAGCAAGCCTGAGCATTAAGGCTCAAGAAGTTACGATTACACTATTTCCTGGCTGGAACTGGATTAGCTATCCTAATTCTGTGGCTATGGGTGTAAATGAGGCTTTGGGGACATTCACCCCAATGGATGGTGATAAGATTAAAGGGCAATTCAGTAATTCCTCCTATAACAACGGCTATTGGCGAGGTGGTGTCACCCATTTCATCCCAGGTATGGGCTACATGTATTATTCCTCACGAAACGAAGTGACAAGCTTCTTCTTTACTACGACATCCAATTCTATAGTTGTGACAAACACTCCGACTGACATAACTGCTATAAGTGCTGTAGTAGGTGGCACCGTGACCTTGACCGAGGGAAACCATGTTTTTGCCCGTGGCTTATGCTGGGGCACAGACCCCCTACCCAATATAGACGGAAACCATACGATTAATGCTACTATTACAGGCAGCCTAAATGACACACTTATCGAGTTGGTTCCAGATATCACTTATTATGTACGTGCTTATGTAGTAACAGATTATGGTCTTGCCTATGGTGAAGAGCAGAGCTTTACCACACTTGACAATAGCAGCAATGGTAATGCTCCTGAAGGTGCAATTAATGGTTTATTCACTATCAATGCCAATGGCGACCAAGTGTATTTCTCGCAAGGGAATTTGCAATACCAAGCGAGCACGAATACGTGGCGTTTTGCCGAAAACCAGCAAGACATTATAGGAAATGCCAATAGTAACATTTCCCCGATTTACGACGGTTGGATTGATTTGTTCGGTTGGGGAACAAGTGGTTATGATAATAAATATCCGTGGATGACCAGCGAAATTGAAACCGATTATGGCGACAATCAAAACAACATCGCCTATACGGAATACGATTGGGGACAGCATAATCCCATCTCGAATGGTGGCAATCAGGCGGGTCTTTGGAGAACGCTTTCATCCGCAGAACTGGGTTATTTGGTTTATCAGCGGAACAATGCGGATAATCTTTATGCTATGGGGCTCGTCAATGGATGGCATGGATTGATAATACTTCCTGACGATTGTGTGTTACCAGAAGGCATAGCTTTTACTCCAGCGTACAAGGATTTTACCAGTACTGTGAACAATTTCTCGTTAGAACAATGGAGCCAAATGGAAACAGTTGGAGCGGTATTTTTGCCTGTGGCTGGAGTCAGACAAGGAACTCAGGTAAGCCAAGTTGATGAGTCAGGTTATTATTGGTCAACGGATATACTTTCACCAGAAGATGGTGCGCATGAAATGTGGTTTGGTAGAATGTACATTTATTATAATCCTGGTATTGGAGGCAGCTTTAGTCGCCATAATGGCATTTCAGTTAGACTTGTCCAAGATGCTGAATAACCCGCTAATAATTTAACCTGCAAAACTATGCGGAAATAGCAGGGCTTTGCCGACAATGGGGCATGCCCCATTGACCCTACTGGCGGCGAGACTTGCCGAAAGGGAGGCAAAGTCCTGCTAATAACGAAATCCAACCTATAACAACAAAGCCGTTTTCTCGCGAAGACGGCTTTTTTATGTGTTGGATTTTGCGGCGAAAATTTTTCATTTGCACCGCAAATTTGCGGCGAAAAATTGTATCTTTGCACCGCATAACATCTTTTGAACATGGAAACCTACATTTGGCAATGTCCGCAATGGCCTCGTTTTACATGGGATGCCGAGCAATTGGCAAAGCCTTTGGCGGAGGTCAGGATGAAACAAGGTATATTGATTGGCCGCATCACTACATTGGGCTTCGATACCGAATTGAACACCGCTCTTGATGTGATGACCGATGATTTGATGAACTCCTCGAAAATCGAAGGCATCCTGCTTGATGGGAAATCGGTGCGCTCGTCGGTGGCTCGGCAATTAGGTTTGGAACGCGAAGGACTGCCGCCTGCCGACCGTTATGTGGAAGGTATCGTGAACGTGATGGTGGATGCCGTGAAAAATTGCAACGAGCCATTAAGTGCAGAACGCCTGTTCGAGTGGCATGCCGCCTTGTTTCCGCATGGTGCAAGGTTCAAGGTAGGCACATGGCGCGAAGGTCAGGAAACGATGCAAGTGGTTTCTGGGGCATTGGGGCGCGAAAAAGTGCATTTCGAGGCTCCGCCCTCATCGGAAGTGCCACGGATGATGGACGATTTCATGCAATGGGCTAATAATGTGCAATGTATCGACCCCATTATCAAAGCAGCCATCGTTCCCCTTTGGTTTGTCACCATTCATCCTTTTTCCGATGGCAACGGTCGTCTGTCGCGCACCTTGACCGACATGTTCTTGACCCGCTCCGATGGCATGATACACCGCTTCTATAGCATGTCGGCGACATTCTGCAACCGTCGTTCCGAGTATTACGACATATTGGAAAGAATCCAGCATGGCGGCATGGATATAACCCCTTGGATTTCATGGTTTTTGGATTGTATGGAAGAAGCGTTGCGGCATACGGAAGAGGTTATCGACAAGGTCGTTTCAAAAGCCGAGTTTTGGGAAAACAACAAGGAAATACCCATCAACGAAAGGCAGCGGAAAATCATCAACCGGCTGTTGGATGGCTTTGAGGGCAAGTTGACCACCTCCAAATGGGCAAAACTGGCTAAATGTTCTTCCGACACCGCTTTGCGCGACATTGAAGACCTTGTGCAGAAAGGTTTGTTTACCAAAGTAGGTGTTGGTCGCGGCACTTATTATGAGCTAAAACGATAGGAAGTTAACTTCAACAATCTCGTTCGGCTGGATTTGTAATCCAGCCGAGACCGAAAATAAGGATTTGCAATCCGCTTGCATAACAAACAAGATGCTTGTCTTGCATTATAAATGCTGATATTCAATGCGTTCGGATGGCAAATCCGAACGAACTGAGAATCGAAAATTTATGTAATCGTTTAGTCAACTAATCAAAAATCTACAAAAATAAGTTATTTAATTAATCGATTTTTAATCAAAAAAGGTTGTTATATTAACCTTTTTCGTATCTTTGCAGCCGTAAAACGATGAAAAAATGGAAACACTATTCAAGAAACACCGGATTCTGATTTCGCAAGTGAGCATGGACATTGTTCGTGAAACAATCAACAACATATCGTGGGAAAAGCAATTGGTGGGCATTCGTGGTTCGCGAGGCGTGGGCAAAACCACGCTGATGCGACAGTATATCAGGAAAAACTACGGTATAAAGCCCGATGAGGCGCTATATTGTGTTTTAGATAGCCTCTATTTCACCAACCACACTTTGCTCCAATTGGCCGAGGACTTCCACCTGATGGGCGGCAAGCATCTTTTCTTGGACGAAGTACACAAATATCCAACTTGGAGCAAGGAAATCAAGGAAATCATAGACCTTTATCCCGACTTGAAAATCACCTTTACAGGTTCATCGCTGTTGCAGATTCTTAATGCCGATGCCGACCTTTCGCGCCGTGTGCTGAGTTATGACATGGCAGGTCTGTCTTTTCGTGAGTTCCTGCATTTTTACAAAGGCATACAACTGCCTGCAAGAAGCCTTGACGAGATACTTGCCAATGCTGATGACATTTGTATGGAAATCAATCAGCTATGCCGTCCCCAACAGCTTTTTGGGCAGTATCTTCGCGTTGGATATTATCCCTTTTATGACGGCAATGAGGAGGAGTATTACAGTCGTATTGAGAATGTCGTTAGTTTCATCATCGAGCAAGAAATGACGCAATTATGTGGGGTTGAGTATTCCAATACGCGCAAAATCAAGGCATTGTTGCTTTTTCTTGCGGAAAATGTTCCCTACGAAGTGAACATTGCCAAACTCTCAACCTATCTTGAACTCAACAAACAAACCGTGTTGGGCTATCTTGCGAACATGCAGCGTGCTGAGCTTCTGCATTTGCTGTATTCTGACAACAAATCGGTGACGCGCCTGCAAAAGCCCGACAAGATTTATTTGTACAACCCCAATATGTTTTATGCCCTCGGGCAGCGTAACCAAATAGGAACCATTCGCGAATGCTTTGCCGTCAACCAGCTAATGGTGAAACATACGGTGGAGTATGGTAAGACCCAAGGCGATTTCCGTATCGATGGACGCATTACGCTTGAGGTAGGTGGACAGGACAAGACTTTCGACCAGATAGCGGATATTCCCGATTCTTATATCCTTGCCGACATGATGGAATTTCCCATTGGGAAGAAGTTGCCTCTTTGGTTAGTCGGACTAACCTATTAATAAAAATCTCATTCGACTGGCTTTGTAATCCGATGACATAATCAACAAAATGCTTGTCTCGCATTACAAATGCTGGTATTCAAGACATTCGGATGGCAATTTCGAAGGAACTGCGGCGAAAATTTTTCGTTTGCACCGCAAATTTGCGGCGAAAAAAAACCGCCCTCCCGCTCCTCGGAAAAAACCTTGGAGAAGAAGGGCGGATAAAGTTTGTTAATCAAACAAGGAAAACCAAAGACCGATTACTTATCCATGTCGATGTACCATTTGCCATCGACTTTCTTGGTCTCGATTTCCTCATCGTCGTCCACCTCTCCGTTGCCGTAGGTGATTTCTCCTTTCACGACAGCTTTGTCGCCGTTTTCGTCTACGGAATTGATCTTGAAGGACTTAATGCCGCCCTTTTCTTCAACGCCTTTTCCGCCTTTTTCAATCAAGTCGACCAATTGGGATTTAGCTTCCTTGACTTCTTCCTTGGTGCCTTCAAAGTAGAAGCAATCGGCAGCCTTTTCGTAATCCTTGTTTTTCATCGCTTGAAGATACGTGGTGACGACATCTTTAGGTGAGCTCGACTTTGAGCAGCTAACCGCAATAACGGCTAACATGATTACTGCGAATCCTAAAATAACTTTTTTCATTGTTGTAAGTTTTTAATTAATAATAAGTTAGAGTTTATTGATTTTGTTATTAAAAATGCTTTTCCTGATGAGCAAAGGGCTGTTCCAGATGTCTTCCGGAAATATCACATGTGCTTTGGTGTTGAGGATGGGAATCCTGTGCCAACGGTCCTCGCAAAGGTCGATGTCCTCAGCGAGATAGACGAGGCGCACCAGTTCCGTACAATACAATTCGGTGGTGTCGTTAATGTCGTAGTTGTTGTCGAAAAGTACCTTACGGTTCACGATGTGAAGTGCCTTTTCAGCTACGGTATTGGCTATTGAGTCAGTGCAACTTACACGCGCCAATCCTCCAAGCTTTGCCCGCGAATAGTAATAAAACTCCGAGATAGGCTCGCATTTCAGGTATTCCGGCTCGCCTTTTTCATTCTCTCCCGGCACGGCATGAATCACATTCCACTGGCTTCCATCGTGATAGGCTATCCCGATATGCGAGAATTTACCGTCACTCAAGCCCGTGACCACACGACTTTCATATCCGATGCCGTTGCGGAACAACAGGTCGCCATTGCGCAAATCCGTGGTATCGTACATCACTTGGGTACGAGACTTGCGAGCATTGCCCGAGCACGACATAACCGCGGCGAGTCCTGCCACAATCAAAAAGAGACATATCGCTTTACTGGTATTCAAATCTCAATTTTTACAATGTTTCGTTTGCGAACCTATATTTCAATACGATAGTGCAGTCAAGGTCGGCGGTGCAAATATACAATTAATAAATCAAACCAACTACTTTTTTCCTATTTTTGCACCCAATTAATGAAAGATAGAAAATGAAAATCGCAGTGGTGGGAGCCACCGGATTGGTCGGCTCGAAGATGCTTCAAGTGCTTGATGAACAGAAGGTTCATATCAATGAGTTAATTGTGGCCGCCTCGGAACGCTCCGTGGGAAAGGAAATCGTTTTCCAAGGCAAAACCTATAAAGTCGTCAGCGTGGACGAGGCCATTGCAGCTTGTCCTGACTTAGCCATTTTTTCGGCAGGGGCATCAGCATCAAAACAGTATGCACCAAGATTCGCCGAAAAGAGCACCTTCGTCATCGACAACAGCTCGGCTTGGCGCATGGAAAAGGATGTGCCTTTGGTCGTCCCCGAAATCAATGCTGATACGATTACGGACAAAACGCACATCATCGCCAACCCCAACTGTTCCACCATCCAGATGGTGATGGCCTTGGCACCGATTCATAAGGCTTTCGGCATCAAACGTTTAGTGATTTCGACCTACCAAAGCGTTAGTGGCAGTGGATTGAAGGGAATTAATCAACTGAATTATGAGGAATTAAACAACTCCCAACTCCCAACTATCAACAACTCTCAACTCTCAACTCTAAACTCTAAACTAACAAAAGCCTATCCACACCAAATCTACCGCAATGTCCTCCCCCACGCCGGCGATTTTGGCGACAACGGCTACACCACCGAGGAGGAAAAACTGGTGAACGAGACCCGTAAGATCCTGCGCGACGACAGCATTGCCATCACTGCCACGGCCTGCCGCGTACCTGTCACTGGCGGACATAGCGAGGCGGTAAATGTGGAAACTTTGAAACCTTTTGAAATCGAGGAAGTCAGGAAACTGTTGGAAACTATGCCCGGTGTGGTGGTACAGGATGACCCAAATGCCAACCTCTACCCGATGGCCATCACCGCCTACGATAAGGACGAGGTCTTCGTGGGCCGCATCCGCCGCGACTACAGCATTGAAAACGGTTTCAATATGTGGGTCGTCAGCGACAACATCCGCAAGGGTGCAGCGACCAATGCGGTACAAATAGCTAAATATATAATTGAAACAAAACTAATTAATGCGGAATGAGGAATGTTGAATGCTGAATGAGGGCAAAGCCCAGCATCGCTTCGCGCCATTCAGCATTCATCATTCAGTATTCATCATTCAGAGATGAAAGTATTCAGAAACATCATAGAAGCCCGAAACATCCCCAACGCCGTAGTCACCATCGGCACCTTTGATGGTGTGCATCTTGGGCATCAGGCCATCTTCAACAAGATGAAGAGTTTGGCGCAAGGCATTGGAGGACAAACCGTTGTGGTCACCTTTGAGCCTCACCCGCGTCAGGTGCTCAACATTGACAATTCCAATCTGCGTTTCCTCTGTACCCCCGAGGAAAAACTCCAGAAATTTGAGGAGTTCGGTATTGACAATGTGTTGATTATCAACTTCACCAAGGAGTTTTCACGCACACCCTCCGAGGTGTTCATCAAGGACTACATCATCGATCACCTCCATCCCGCTTATATCGTGGTAGGCTATGACCATCACTTTGGCAAGAACCGCATGGGCGACTTCGGCCTGCTCTCCGACATGAAACAGAAGTATGGCTTCAAAGTGGAACGAATTGCCGCTCAAGATGTTGAGAACATCGCCATCAGCTCCACGAAGATTAGGAATGCCCTTGCTACAGGCAATGTGAAAAGTGCCAACCGACTATTGGGCTACACCTATTCCGTCACTGCTGAGGTCGTTGTGGGCAACAAAATCGGACGCACCTTGGGCTTCCCCACCGCCAACCTCGAACTGCCTCGGGAATACATGCTCATCAACAACCGTGGCGTATATGCCTGCCTTGTTGATTACGAGGGCAAGACTTACAAGGCCATGGCCAACATCGGACACCGCCCAACCATCGGCGACCGTAGCGAGGACAACCCCATCATTGAGGTCAACCTGTTCGACTTCGACGGCGACCTTTACGGCAAACAAATCCGTGTGGGCTTCATCGACCGCATCCGCGACGAAGAGAAATTTGAAGGCTTGGACGCGCTGAAGGCTCAATTAGAGCAAGACCGAGAAAAAGCATATAAACTATTGGATAACATAAACTTATAAAGCACGAAGGTTTTGAAAGTTTTGTAGGTTTTGTGACAAAGAAAAATGAAAATACTGTTGCTCGTCATAGGAAAAACGGATGAAGATTACCTCATCACCGGCATCAAGAAATATGTCGGGCGCATCGGGCATTACGCCTCGTTCGAGATGAAGGAGCTCCCCGACCCGCGCAACCGCAAGACCCTCAGCGAAGACCAACAAAAGAAAGCCGAGAGTTTCCTCTTGCTGCAACAATTGCAACCCGGCGACCAAGTCATCCTTTTGGACGAAAACGGCAAGCAGTTCTCTTCAGTGGAATTTGCCGAAAGCCTTGAGAAACAGATGGCTTCTGGAGCAAAAAGGCTCGTTTTCATCATCGGTGGGCCTTACGGTTTTGCGCAAGAGGTGTACGACCGCGCCAACGCCAAAATGTCGCTCTCGCCCATGACCTTCAGCCACCAGATGGTGCGACTGATTTTTGTCGAACAACTTTATCGCGCCTTCACGATTTTAAAAGGCGAACCCTATCATCACCAATAATAATTCAACAAATATGTCGTTAATTAGTCACAAAACATTCAAAACCCTCAAAACCTTGTTTGTGGCGTTGGCGGCGTCCCAACCGGTCGCCGCCGGAAAGCAGCCAGTTGGCGTGCTTTCCACAATCACAACTTAGTTTTGTTAGTTTTGCAGGTTTTGTGAGAAAAATGATACTATGAAAGCATTGAAAACCATTTTAATCCTTTGTGCAGCAATCTGTTGCTTCGCGTCCTGCAAAAAAGAGGTCGACATGACTTTGGTGCAAAAAACCGTCCTTGAAAACGCTGACATCCGACAAATCAAGGTCGATGATGCCTGGCAAGTGACTTTGGTCGCCGACAACAAAACATACGTCGAATTGCAGTATTCCGCATATTTGGAAAACTACATCCAAACGAAAATGGACAGCAACCAACTCCAAATCGGGTTTGCGAGCAGCGTTCGTCTCGCCATCAACTCTGTTTTTCGCGCCACCGTCCATGTGAAACAGCTTGAAAAAGTGGAGGTTGAAGATGCCGCTAATGTCCAATGCAGTGGTGATTTTTCGGGTCAGCGCATCGAAATCAATTTGAGTGAAGCCTCCCAGTGCAATGGTCTCGTCTTTTCGGGCGAAAGTTGTGAAATCCAGATGGATGATGCTTCCTTGTTAACTGGTTTTCAATTCGTTGGAAGCACTGCCATAGCCATTTTGGAAGGTGCTTCGCAATACAACGGACAAATCCAAGTCAGTGACCAGCTTGAAGTCGACCTGAATGATGCCTCGCGTTTCGTGAATAGAGGCGGAGAGACCGAACAAGCCATCATCAAATTGCAGAATGCCAGCATATTGAATATGGTTGAAACCCAAGTCGGAACGATGCATGTCGACCTTTCAGGCGGCTCCGAAGCCACGATTCGTGTCGTTGAGCTTTTGGAAGGCCTCATAACAAATGCCTCCATCATATATTATAAAGGACAACCGCGAATCAACATCAACTGCTCCGACGACTCACAACTCATCCCATTCTGAATTTTGGTCTGATATTTGCTATTTTTCGCGTCCGTTGCGCTGAAGCAACATGAATTATTACTAATTTTGTCACCAAATTTAATTGAAATGAAGAAAGTAGCCTTGTTATTCGTCGCCGTTTTGTTCGCGACTGTAACTTTTGCCCAATCCGAAGACCAATCCAGATTGCCCATCGATCCGAAGACGGAGAAGATTTGTTTCCGCAAGGTCATTCCAACGGTAGGCACTGAAGATGAGGTGTTTAACCGCATTTACAGTCAGTTTATGAACACCTATTATAAGAGTCCGTCGACCATCCTGCAACAAAACGACGGACGCACGATGAAGGGCAAGCACCAATTCCAATTGGACAACGGCGATGCGGTAAAGTCGAAATGGCCGTGGGTTACCTATTATTTCACCATCGAGGTGCGCGAAGGCCGTGTGCGCTACACCCTCACCGACTTCATGCAGAAGACCCAAAGCAACCACCCTTGCGAGGAATGGATGGACAAGGATAATCCTGCGTATCAGCCCATTTGGGACAATTATTTAGAGCAGATTGCCGCATTTGCCGAGGATTGGGGGCAAAAGTTTGAGAAGAGCCTCGTCCCCGAGAAAGTGATTGAAGAAGAAGAATGGTAAACTGAGATGGCTACTCGCGAACGCATAAAGAAAGGCTTTTCAAAACTTCTCAAAGAGGAGAAGTTGAAGCTGATTGCCAACTACTTCGAGAACCCAGGCGAGGTCGTCAGCCTGCTGAAAAGCTACTGGCACTCCGACTCGAAGCAGCAGCAGCTTTTTGACGAGTTCAGCGAGAACACCATCACCAATTTCTTTATCCCCTACGGCATCTCGCCCAACGTGACCATCAACGGCAAGGACTACATCGTGCCTATGGTCATCGAGGAAAGTTCTGTCGTGGCAGCAGCCTCGGCGGCAGCCAAGTTCTGGGGCGACAGAGGTGGATTCCATGCCGAAGTCATTGATGTGCGTAAGGTCGGACAGGTGCATTTCGGCTGGAACGGCGATAAGGAAAAACTCTTTGCGCTATTCCCGAAAATTGAGGAACGTTTGATGGCCGACACCGATGCCATGACCGAAAAAATGCGCAAACGTGGTGGCGGCATCCTCAGAATGCAGCTCATCGACTATAGCACACAAATCCCTGACTATTACCAGATTCGCGTGGAGTTTGCCACAGGTGATGCGATGGGTGCCAACTTCATCAACTCCGTTTTGGAGCAGTTTGGTCACAGTTTGCAGGACTTCTTCGCCGAGCAAAAGGACCTGCCCGAAGAGCTCCGCAAGGTGGAAATCATCATGACCATCCTGTCGAACAACACGCCCGACTGCCGTGTGAAGGTCTGGGTGGAATGCCCTGTGGAGCAATTGGATGGCATCGACGAGCATCTTTCGGGGGCCGAATACGCCAAGAAATTCAAGAAGGCCGTCGACATCGCCCACATCGACACCGACCGCGCCACGACGCACAACAAAGGCATCTACAACGGTATTGACGCTGTGGTCATCGCCACGGGCAACGATTTCCGCGCCGTGGAAGCGGCAGGACACACCTTCGCCTCGCGCAACGGACATTACGAGAGCCTTTCATCGGTCACCCTTGAAAACGGCATCTTCCATTTCGAATTGGAGGTGCCGATGGCTTTGGGCACCGTGGGCGGCTTGACGAGTTTGCATCCGCTTGCCAAGAAAACCTTGGAGCTTTTGGGCAATCCCACCGCCCCCGAGCTGATGACGATTGCCGCCACCATGGGCTTGGCCAACAACTTCTCCGCAGTGCGCTCCCTGACCACCAAAGGCATCCAGGCCGGCCACATGAAGATGCACTTGAACAACATCCTCAACCAATTGAATGCCAGCGATGAGGACAAGAAAAAGGCACGGGAATACTTTAAAGACAAGACCGTGTCGTATGCTGGGGTGGAACAATTTTTGGAATCACTTAGAAAATAGTTTTTTCTCACGCAGAATTATGGGAATTATGAGAAGCCTACCGGACAACAGATTTTCGTTGCATCGCGATTCTCAAAATTCTGCGGATTCTGCGTGAAAATAATACCCTTTTCGCCATGATAGAATACAAGAATGACACTTTAAGTTATAAGGTAATAGGATGTGCCATGGAAGTCTATAAGACTTTAGGGCCTGGTCTGTTGGAAAGTGTGTATCAAAAAGCCTTGATGAAAGAGTTAGAACTCAATGATATTTATGCTGAAAGTGAAGTTTCCATTGATATTGTCTACAAAGGTTGCAACATAGGTGAAGGTCTAAGAATTGACATTTTGGTAGAAGACACACTCATCGTTGAACTGAAATCGGTGGAAGAGTTGCATCCTGTTCATTACAAGCAACTTACATCTTATCTAAAACTCACTGGAAAGAAAGTCGGATTGCTTATTAATTTCAATGTGGACGACTTAATGGATGGAATACATAGAATAGTAAATAAATACTAATTGTTTCACATTGCTTATCTCACGCAGAATTATGGGAATTATGAGAAACCTATTGGACAACAAACTTGCGTCGCATCGCGATTCTCAAAATTCTGCGATTTCTGCGTGCAATAAAAACGACACTTCACTATGATACAGTCATATTATTCCCACGGAAAATTCCTTTTGACCAGCGAATACCTCGTCCTGAAAGGTGCCTTGGCTTTGGCCATGCCATTGAAATTAGGTCAAAGCCTTGAAGTAGTGCAACTTGAAACTAACAATAACCAACTTCGTTGGGAGGCTTGGCGACCTGAAGGAAAATGGTTTTCAGTAACGATGAACCGCGAAAACCTGGTGAATTTTTCCGCTGATGACCCTGAAAAAGCCATTCGTTTGAGCAATATCCTATCAACCCTCAAGCAACTGAATCCCAAGGCTTTTGAAGGCAATGATTTGAAATTCACCACCCGCCTCGACTTCAATCCAAACTGGGGCCTCGGCAGCAGCTCCACTTTGATTGCCAACCTTGCACGTTGGGCGAATGTGAATCCTTACGAACTATTGAAATTGACTTTCGGTGGCTCGGGCTACGACATTGCCTGCGCCACGGCTGAACAACCGATTTATTATCAACTTGTTAATTCAGAGTCGGCCCTTCGACAATCTCAGGGATCTCTGCTTAATCCGAACGTCAAGCCTAAGGTCGTTGAGCCTGTCGAAATGCCGACCCCAAAGGTTCAACCTATTGATTTCAACCCACCTTTTGCAGAGCATCTGTTCTTCATCTACCAAGGCCAAAAGCAAAGTTCATCAAAAGAAATCAAAGCATTTTTGGCAAAAGCAAATCCAGTTGATTTACAAAAAGATATAGAATCCGTTTCGGAAATCAGTCGAGCTGTGCCGAAATGCCAAAATCTGGATGAGTTCAGCCTGCTCATGCAATGCCACGAACGTATTATCGCCCGCTGCATTGGACAGGAACCTGTGCAAAAGCGTTTCCCTGACTTTGAAGGTGTTTTGAAATCCTTGGGTGCTTGGGGTGGTGATTTCATTTTGGCCGCAACAGAATGGACTGAAAATCAGGTGAGAGAATACTTCAAAGGAAAAGGCTTGGAAGTAGTTTTTGGCTATAAGGAGATGGTTTTGTAAAGAGATTTCGTATCTTCGCGGCATAAAAACATCAGAAATGCAAAACAAATGGTTGAAAGAAGCCTTCAAAGGCGAAGTACCCAACGACTTTCAAGGTAAGGTGGGCTGGCAGAGCCCATCGAATATCGCCTTGGTGAAATATTGGGGCAAACACGGAAAACAACTCCCTCAAAATCCGTCGATTAGCTTTACCTTGTCGGAATGTCGCTCCGAGACATTCGTGGCTTTTGGGAAAGCAGAGAAATTCGGATTCTCTTTTTACTTTGATGGACAAGAAAATCCCGCTTTTGGCGCGAAAATCGAGAAGTTTTTAATTGAGAATCAGGAGTTTTTCCCATTTATCAACCAATTGCATTTGAAGGTTGAGAGCCGCAACACCTTTCCACATTCCTCGGGTATCGCTTCCTCCGCCTCGTCAATGAGCGCGTTTGTGATGTGCTTGATGGAAATAGAAAACTTGTTGGTCGGCCCTTCGACAAGCTCAGGGACCTTAGATTTATGCAAGGCCTCATACTTTGCGCGTCTTGCTTCGGGCAGCGCAGCACGATCGGTATTTCCCAAAATGGCTCTTTGGGGTGCAACAGACTGCTACAAAGGCAGTTCTGATGAATATGCCGTTTCATTGGAAAACGACATTCATCCCATTTTCAAGACCTATCGCGACAGCATACTGATTGTCAGCGGTGAGACCAAATCCGTTTCCAGTCGCGCGGGACATAGCTTAATGGAAGACAATCCCTACGCCCCTGCGCGTTATGCAAAAGCCAACGAAAACATCAAAAACTTGCTTGTTGCTTTAAAGTCGGGCGATTTGGACACCTATATTAATATAACTGAGTCGGAGGCCCTGCAACTTCATGCTTTGATGATGTGTTCGCAACCTTCATTTATCTTAATGAAACCCAACACATTGAATCTCATTAGAGAGATTCGGGAGTTCCGCGAAGAGACTAAGATTCCGCTTTGTTTCACCTTGGATGCCGGTCCTAATGTGCATCTGCTCTATCCCGAGAGTGAAGCTGAAAAAGTGGAATACTACATCAAGAATGTGTTGGTGGATTATTGTGACCGAGACCGTTGGATTGCCGACCGAGTGGGCGATGGACCGAAAAAATTGTTGTGATGAAAGACCGTTATTATAGCAAAGTCATTCTTTTCGGCGAGTATTCGATGATCTTCGACACCACCGCCTTGATGATTCCATTGACCAAATTTTCGGCCCAATGGCGTTTCGCCTCACATTTGGATGCCAGCGGCGGAATGGCTTCCAATGCCAGCTTGCAGAGTTTCGCAGATTACCTTTCCACGGTGAACGAGCTAAAGAATATCATTGATTTGCAACGGCTTAACCATGAGTTGTATTATGGTTTGTTTTTGTCTTCCAATGTGCCATCGGGTTATGGTCTGGGCAGTTCGGGAACCTTGGTGGCGGCAGTTTACGATGGCTATGCCAAGCAAAAGACCGATGATTTGCTACAATTGAAAACACTTTTCGGCAAGATGGAAAGTTATTTCCACGGCAGCAGTTCCGGCATCGACCCCTTGCAGTGCTATTTGGGCAAGCCGTTCAAAATCACGCCGAAAGGTGTAGAGTTGCTTTCAGACGATTTTCTGAAAAAGGACATTCATATCTGCCTGATTGACACAAAGATAAAGAGCAACACCAAGCCTTTGGTTGACCATTTCAAGAAACAACGTCAAAATCCAGAATTCTTGAACCGCTTCCAAAAGGAATACACGCCCCTTGTAAAATCTTGCATCGACACCATGATTCAAGGTGATACTGAGCTGTTTTTCAAGTCATTTAAACAACTTACAAAAGGCCAATTGGAGTTCCTTCGTCCGATGATTACCGACAACACTCTGGATTTGTTTACTGCCGATTATGACTTCAACTTTGGCGTAAAGATCTCGGGCTCTGGCGGTGGCGGCTATGTGTTGGGCTTCACGGACGATGTAGAAAAGGCCAATAAATTGCTTAGCCTCCCATGTCATTCCAGCGTGGGTACGCAGGGGTGGCAGGAATCTATGGGAGGCGGTTTTGATGTGATTTGGCTCTAATTTTCTATTTTTGCAACCCCAATGTCAGCCCTGAAAAACATAGAATCCTGGACAAAACGCACTTTGACCACGGTCATCGACTTCTTCTATCCACCCTTCCGCAAGGTGATGAGCCTTGAACTATTTCGTTATGCGGCTTGTGGCGGCTTGAATCTGGCTTTGGAATGGGTGCTGTATTATGTGTTCTACCATTTCGTTTTCAAAGGTCAAGTCTTCGACCTTGGCTTCATTGCATTTACGCCCCATATTGCAGCCTTTGTGTTCAAATTCCCGATTACCTTCCTGACAGGTTTTTGGATGGCGCGACATATCAGTTTTTCAGGTTCCACCTTGCGCGGCAGAACGCAGATTGTCAGATATTTGCTTGTAACGATAGGCAATATTCTCATCAACTACTTCGGTCTGAAACTTTTCGTCGAGGTCTTCCAATGGTGGCCGACCGTCTCTTACGTCATCATCTCCATCATCTGCGTGACGTTCAGCTATTTAACTAACAAGTTTTATTCGTTTAGGAAAGAGAAATAAGGTTTCACAGAATTCAATATATTATGAAAATTATTCATTTTCAGCTACTTGCTTTGGGGCTAATTATGGTCGCTTGCCAAACGACTCCCATCAGCGAGAATGCCAGCAACGACAACCTTGACGATTACATCCAATACGTCAATCCCATCATCGGGACGAACGGCATGGGGCACACCTTCCCTGGGGCTTGTGCGCCTTTCGGCATCGTGCAATTGAGCCCCGATACCGATACCGTGCCACATGACATCGATGGTAAATACCAGCCGCGAGTGTACGAATATTGCGCTGGTTATCAACATAAAGACAGCACTATTGTCGGTTTCAGCCACACGCATTTCAGCGGTACAGGCCACTCCGACTTGGGTGACATTTTGGTAATGCCAGTTACAGGAGAAATCAAGTTCAACCCAGGGACGCAAACGAATCCTGATGCGGGCTATCGTTCTCGTTTCAGCCATGATACGGAGATAGCCGTGCCTGGTTATTATGAGGTTTTTTTGCAAGATTACGGTGTCAAGGCACAACTGACGGCCACGGAACACGCTGGCATTCATCGTTATACTTATCCTGAAGGTCAAGGCGGTAGCATCATTTTGGACTTGCAGCACAGCATCTACAACTACGACGGCAAGACCCTTTGGGCCAATCTCCGCGTGGAAAACGATACCTTGTTGACGGGTTACCGCATCACCAATGGCTGGGCGAGAACAAATTACACCTACTTCGCCATCAGCTTCAACCAACCCATTGCCGACTATGGTTATCGCGAGTTGCAAAAGCCCAAATACAACGGCATGTGGGGCAAGTTTAACGTGAAACACAACTTCCCCGAGATGACAGGGCGCAAAATTGTGGCGTATTTCACTTTTAACAATCCCAAAACCTTGGAGATGAAAGTCGCGCTTTCTGCAACGAGCACCGAGGGGGCTTTGCGCAACCTCCATGCAGAGACCGATGGCAGAAACTTCGAGCAACTCTTGGTCGAAACCCAAACCAAATGGAACAAGGAACTCTCCATCCTGCAAGTCGAAGGCACTGAAGACCAGAAGGCTATGCTTTATACTTCACTCTACCACACAATGATTAATCCTTCCATCTACATGGACGTAGATGGCCAATATCGCGGCATCGACCACAACATTCATCAGGCCGAAGGCTTCACCAACTACACCGTTTTCTCCTTGTGGGACACCTACCGCGCCTTGCATCCGTTGTTCAATGTGCTGCAACCCCAACGTAATGCCGACATGGTGCAATCGATGCTGAAACATAGCGAGCAAAGTGTCCACGGACTGCTGCCTGTGTGGTCGCACATGGGTAATGAAAACTGGTGCATGATTGGTTATCACGCTGTTTCTGTTTTGGCCGATGCCTACACGAAAGGCATTGCAAATCAAAAAGATGAAATATTGAAAGCCATGCAACGTAGCTCCACTTGTCCCTATTATGTCAACCTCGACGACTACCAAAAGCTCGGTTATGTGCCTTTCGACAGGAACAGCGGCTGCGTTTCCGTAACTTTGGAATACGCCTACGACGACTGGGCCATCTACCAAGCCGCGCTGAAGGCAAACAATACCGAAATAGCCGAACTTTACAAGCAACGTGCCGCCAACTGGCGCAACACCTTTGATACCAAGTTAGGTTTTGCCCGACCAAAGATGAGTGACGGTACTTGGAAAGAACCTTTCAGTCTGTTGGACACTGAAGGCGAAGGTTTCGTGGAAGGCAACTCTTGGGTGTATTCGTTCTATGTGCCGCAGGACGTAAAAGGTCTCATTGCGGCGATGGGCGGTGATGCACAGTTCATCCACAATCTTGACACCTTATTTATTATGCAACTGCCCAAGGAGTTTTTCGAGAATACCGAAGATGTCACCGAGGAGGGCTTGATGGGCTGCTACAACCACGGCAACGAACCCGCCCACCACATTGCTTATCTATACAACTGGACTTCACAGCCTTACAAGACCCAATACTGGCTGCGCGAGATTATGAACCGCTTCTACAAGAACAACATCGACGGCCTCTGCGGCAACGACGACTGCGGGCAGATGTCGGCATGGTACATCTTCTCAGTCATGGGCTTTTATCCTGTCTGCCCAGGCAGCGACCAGTATGTTCTCGGTGCACCTTACTTGCCCTATCTGAAGGTGCGTTTAGGTAACGGTAAGACCTTGAAAATCAAGGCACCCAGAGTCAGCGATGAGAACCGTTATGTGCAAAAAGTCACGCTCAACGGACAGGAAATTTCGAAACTTTATCTCACTCATGAACAGCTGATGCAAGGTGGGGAATTGGTTTTCGAAATGGGTTCTGAGCCTAATTTGGAAAGAGGTTTGAAGGCTGAAGACAAACCATATTCATTGTCGGACTAATGTAGAGACGTTGCGTGCAACGTCTTTACCACACAAATTTTTCCTATTTTTGCAGCCAAATTCAAGACCATGAACATTGCCGCATTGGTTTCGGGGGGCGTGGATAGCTCGGTGGTGGTGCCGCTGCTGAAAGAACAGGGCTACGACCCGCATATCTTCTACATCAAAATCGGGATGGAGGGCAAAGAAGACCTGTCAAGCTGTCCTTCGGAGGAAGACATTGAGATAACGACCTATATTGCAAAGAAATACGGCTGCAAGTTCGACATCGTGGACCTGCAACACGAGTATTTTGAAACTGTGGGCAAATACACCATGGAGATGGTGCGCAAGGGCCTCACCCCCAACCCCGATGTGATGTGCAACCGATGGATTAAGTTGGGTGCTTTTGAGGAAAAGGAGGGCCATAACTTCGACAAGATTGCCACTGGACATTACGCTCGTTCGTGGGAAGATGAAAACGGCATCTTCTGGCTCGGCACAGCAGCCGACACCTTCAAGGACCAGACCTATTTCTTGGGACGTATCACCTACGCCCAACTAAGCAAAGTCATCTTCCCTATCGGTGACATCCCCAAACCTGAAGTGCGTCGTTTGGCCGCCCAATACAAGCTGCCAAGTGCGGAACGCCACGACAGTCAAGGGATTTGCTTCTTGGGAAAAATCAACTACAACGACTACATCCGTGAATATCTCGGCGAGATGCCGGGTGACATCGTGGAGTTGGAGACTGGCAAAAAACTGGGCCGTCACAAGGGCTTTTGGTTCCATACTATCGGGCAGCGCAAGGGTCTCGGCCTCAGTGGTGGACCGTGGTTCGTGGTGAAGAAAGACATCCCGAACAACATCGTCTATGTGTCGCAGGGCTATGACCCTGTGGCGCAATATACCAACATCATCCCCCTTGGCGACCTGCAACCGATGAATCCTGCCTTGCAGTTCGTTGATGGTCAGCGCATTCGTTTCAAGATACGGCATCAGCCGGAGTTTACATACGGCACGTTGCACCTCTCGGAGCGAGGTGCCGACATTGAATCGGAAGTCGCCATTTCGGGTGTGGCTCCAGGGCAGTTTGGGGTGGTTTATCATGAGGTGGAGCCGTTTGTGGTGGGAAGTGGGGTTATAGTTGAGAGTTAACAGTTGATAGTTTGGAGTTATGACCGGTATAGCAGACAGAATCCTCTACGAAGACAACCACCTGATAGTGGTGAACAAGCTCCCCTCGGAAATCGTGCAGGGCGACAAGACAGGCGACAAATGCCTCTTAGATGATGTCAAAGAATACATCAAGGAGAAATACGACAAGCCGGGCAACGTGTTCGCTGGCCTTGTCCACCGTATTGACAGACCTGTGAGCGGTGCCGTGGTGTTCGCCAAAACGAGTAAGGCTCTGTCGCGGATGACGGTAAAGGTGAAAGACCGCGACTTCCGCAAGACCTATCTCGCCCTCGTGAAGAACCATCCGCCCAAGCATGCCGATGTGTTGGAGGATTACCTCGTCAAGAACGAGAAAATGAATAAGTCGTTCGTCGTGCCTGAAGGCACAAAAGAGGCTAAATTAGCAAGGCTGAGTTATCGTGTAGTCGGAAAATCAGAGACTTTTTATCTGCTTGAAGTCGAGTTGTTTACTGGACGACATCATCAAATCCGTTGCCAGTTGGCACATATCGGTTGCCCCATCCGTGGCGACTTGAAATACGGTTACACGCGCAGCAATCCCGATGCCTCCATCAGCCTGCACGCCTGGCGCATCGCCTTTGAGCATCCTGTTTTGAAGACACCAATAGAAATCACGGCACCCTTGCCTGAGGTCGCGCCTTGGACAGCGTTTGAAGTAAAGTAAAACGATTAAAGCAGGTTGACAATTCCCCTTAAGACAATGAAATAGATGCCGCATACCACCAACAGTATGCCAGCACAACGGTTCATTATCGTGGTACGTTTGGGATTGAAAAACACCTTCAACTTGGCGGCACCCCATGCCTTCAGCAACTCAAGCGTCAAAGTGGTGCCGAGGATGATGGCAAAAAAGACAATCGTGCTCACTTTGTTGCCGCCCATGCTGCCCGCCACAACAGCCACTGCTGAGAACCAGAAAATCCAGACGAAAGGATTCAACAGATTGATAACAAATCCTTTACCGAGCATCAAAAGCCACGAAGGCTTGTCTTCCTCTTTCTCCAAAATCTCGTTGGTGCGTTTCTCCAACAATGATTCCTTCTCCTCCACCTTTCGTCGGAAAGTGAAAATCCCGAACAATACCAAAATGATGCCTGCCCCGATGCTGAACAGCGTCACCTCAAGCTGAGAGCGCATCACCACCTGCACCGAGGTCAGGATGTATATGGAAATAATCATGGCATCGTTCAAAATGACTCCTGAGATGAACCACGCCGCCGACTTGAATCCACGGTGAAGACTCGTCTGCACCAAGGTGATAAAGGCCGGACCCATGTTCACAACAACAGAAAGAAACAAGCCTATCAGAATAGCCCAAATCAGGAAACTGAACGACCCAATACGGCTAAACTCAGGCATTCTATCAAAAATATTAGTCGTGTTTTCCATATCTAATGATAATCCAATAAACGGTAGATTAAAGAATTTAGCGTACAAAAACAGTGCAAAAATAATCAAATTTGACAAAATGGCTTACAAATCAAAAATTAGACTTATCTTTGCGCAATTGAATTTAAAATCAACATCATGAAAACAAGACTTTTACTACTCCTCTTGCTGGGAAGCCTTTGTGCAAAGGCACAAACTATCGAGGTATCAAACACTCAATCAGGTACTTGGGATGCTGACACCGTACTTGTCACAGGCAATGTCAAAGTGCAGGATTCACTGCGCATTTTGCCCGGAACAACGGTGCTTTTCCAAGGCTTTTACCAAATACTTGTCGAAAACAATGCCTTGCTGAGAGCCGTCGGCACGGAAACAGACTCCATTACCTTCACCGTTGCCGACACGACTGGTTTCCATCTCTTCAACATGGGCCGCGGCGGCTGGAACGGCATCCGTTTGGAAAAAGCAGGGGTTACCAAGTTCGACTACTGCCGCTTCCAATATGGCAAGGCTGCCTTGGATAGAGACCAAGACGGCGGCGCGCTCCGTATCTTCAACTGCGGTCGGGTGGAAATCGGCCACAGCACCCTGTTTTGCAACTTCTCGCGCGAACATGGGGGTGCCCTGAGTGCCGAAAACTCAAAAGTGGCCATACACGACTGTAAGGTGAGCAACAACCTGACCTACACCAAGTTGGACACGGTTTACTACATGTACGGCGGTGGTATGCGTTTCCTGAAATGCAAGGTGAACATCATCGACACGGACTTCTGCTATAACAATGGTAGCAGTGCCATCGGCGGAGCTTTGAGCATCGACAGCTGCACCATCAACATCGATCGCTGCAAGTTTGAACACAACTACGGCATCAACGGTGGAGGACTTTATCTGATACGCTGCTACGACAACCCATGCAGTATCACCAACTCGCTCTTTGCCAACAACATTTCAGGGCATTTTGGCGGCGGCTTGGCCATCAGCGACTCGTCACCTTTGGTCGCCAATCTCACCGTGGTCGACAACCTTTCCATCGGCGTCAACTGTGGCGGCATCTTCTTCTACCAGCATAGTTCTCCAGTGATGTGGAACTGCATCGTTTACGGCAACGCCAACGATGCCCCTCTTGACGAGCCAGTACAGATGTGGTCGTGGACGTATGATGATTATGCGCCAGAATTTCATAACTGCTTGGTTCAATATGGTTTAGACAACATTTCCAACAACGAAGTGATTCAGATTTATGAGAACTGCATCGACGAAGACCCGCTGTTCGTTGACCCCAATCATGAGGATTTCCATCTCACTGCCAACAGCCCTTGCATCAATACTGGAGACTACCTTGAAACCAATGGTCTTGACCTTGATGGCAATTGGCGCGTTTGTGGTGAACGCATTGATATCGGAGCATACGAGTATTCGGCAGCTAGCATTTCGGAAACCTCTCAAAACGAACAACTTATCCACATCGTTGGCAACCCGATTACGCTTTCCAGTTACGCCGAAATCGAGTTGCACGAAAGTTGTGATTTGATAGCAAGCATTTATTCCATTGACGGAAAACTGTTGGTCAACAAGAATTTAGGAATCAACCAAGCGGGTATCAATCGCATTGAAATCGGGGAAATGTTCCAAAACCTGACAAGCGGAACTTATTTGCTCGTTATCAGAACGTCTGAAAGAACTTTTGTGGCCAAAGTCGTTAAATAACAGACTTGTAGGGCTGTCACATTGTCCTTCGACAAGCTCAGGAACCATGGCAGCTGATGAAAAAAAGATTTCAACGGCGGCTACTGTAATACGACAGCCCTATAAATATGGGGTTATTTTGTCAGCAAAAATTTGGTCACTGCACCGTTTCCGTCTTTCACGAAATACAAGCCTTCGGGAAGGTCGCGAAGTTCTAATTGATTCGTGCCAGGCTTCAAACTGTGTTTGGCCACACTGCGGCCTTGAACATCCATCACTTCGATGTCGGTAGCACTTTCCACTTCAATGGTGAAACAGCCTGAATTCGGGTTAGGCCAAAGCTTCAACGTGTTTTGTTCAGGCTCAACAATGCCTACATTGCCGCCACCGTTGCACACGAAAAATTTGTGTATTTCTGTCAGATAACCAATGTCATACTGGTCTTCGCTGTGATACCAAGTATGGTTGCCGCCGATGACCTTGATGTGCTGCAATTCGGTATCGCCATCGTAGGTGTAGCGCACAAAGAGCAGGCCGTCGTTTTTGAGGTCGGGGAAGGTATCGATGACTGGTTCGATAGCGCAACCGTTGGCGTTTTTCCAATAGTCGAGGATGGCATCGACACCAAGGCCGAGATTGCCAAAATACTGGGAAGTACCACTATATCCCACCACAGGGTCGGCAGTGCCGTGAATGTGGAGCAACCGCACTGGAGCCACCGCCGCATGGTTGGCCATGGAATGCGTAATCAGCCCACTGACAGGGGCGCAGGCCGTGATGCGGTCGCCATACTCGATGGCCATACGGTGGGTCATGAAACCGCCCATGGAGAAACCTGTGAAAAACACGCTGTCGAGGTTTAAGTTGTAAGGTTCGGCCAACGAATCGAGCAAAGCCATCAAGAAGCCTGAATCATCTGTGTTGCTTGGGTTTAAGCCAGCATTCCACATGGTTCCCGAGCCTTCGTCCAAAGCTTGTGGGATAACGATAGTCCATCCAAACTCATTTGCAACCTGCTGGAAATGAAACTCATTGTCCACATGGGTAATGTTGTCGGTCCATCCATGCAAGAAATACAATACAGGCATGGTCGTTTTTTCGGTTTGCTGCGGAGCTCTCACAAGGTATTGCCGTTGAACGCCTTGCCATTCAAAAGTCTGGATTTGCGCAAAAAGTGATCCGCAGAGCATTAGCAAAAAAGCTAAAGCATTGATTTTTAGTAAGTTTTTCGATTTCATAGTAATAAGAGTTATTAGATTATTTCTGGCAAAGATACACTTTTTCTGCAAGAAGTGTAAGATTTTGGACTTTATTGCGATAGTATTACAAACGAACGAAAACGATGACGATTGAGGAATTCAAACGAGACATCCTACGCCTGCAACCGCTCATGCAACGGACCGCCGAACACATTATCGGCAACCCTGACAGCGCGGCGGATGCCGTTCAAGAAACCGTCATCGCACTATGGAAGCAACGCGCAACGATAAAGGAAAGCAAAGATTTGGAAAGGCTCAGCCTAACCATCGTCAAACGCCGTAGCATCGACCAAGTCCGCAAAGAAAAACCATTACTATCCATCGATGCGGAAAGCCTGATGCTAACTGAACCGCCTCAAGACGATTTGGAAGAACGTTACCAACTGGCGCGAAAACTCGTTGACCAACTCCCTAAGCGTCAGCGCGATGCCATCCTGATGAAATACGAAGACGGTCTCAGTAACGAAGAAATCGAAAAGGCAACAGGAATGAGCCGAACCCATCTCTATGCTACCCTCTCTCGGGCTTATTCAACACTAAGAAACGCTATCGAACAACACAAAAACGAACTACCATGAAAGAAGAAAAAGAACGCAACGACGACCTCAAGCAACTGCTTGACGCATTGGAAGAACACGGTCGCAATGCCAAACGGCAACAGCAACTCAGCGACTTGATTGACCAATTGGCCGCTCAGGAAAAGACGGTTGAAGTGCCTCGCAATCGCAGAAAACTCGTTCCACTGTGGTGGGCCATGGGCGCGGCGGCGGCCTGTCTCTTGCTTTGGCTGCTTGCCAAACCTACAACGAAACAGATACCTGAAATGGAGGAGAAAAACCTTGTAGAAGTAGAAAAGGTGGAAGCCACAGATTCCATAAAGATTGAAGAGAAGGATGTCGTCATCGTGAAGCCTGTTGTCAAGGAAGAACTCTTGGCAGAGGAAATGCCTGCCATTCCCCAAAAAACACCTACAATGGTGAGGAAGCCAAAAATGAAAGTTGTGGAAGAAAAGCCAGAAGAACCCATCTTGGCCGAAGTAATCCTTACGGAGCCAGCCAAATCCACTGATACTGAAAACATTGGATCCAATACTATACCCGCCGTGAACGAAACACCTGCTGACAATCAAAAACCCCAGCGGAGAGTCATCCGGAGCCTCAACCTGGTGTGCTACGAATGTCAGAAGGACCCAGAATACGAATTTGCGACAAAACCCAACATGGACAACAAAACCCTTTTCGGCCAGCCGCAAGACCCGAACATGAAAAACGGATCGCTGGCTTTTGAACTCAAACTTCATTAAAACATTAAAACCTGGAACAATGAAACGCATCATTTTATTATTAGTCATTCTAGTTACCTTTCAAATGGGCTTTGCCCAAGAAGAAGTCGCCGTTGAACAGCGCATTGATCAATCCATCGGCATGATGAGGATTCATCCCGGCTGGGAAGTACACCTGCTTCACCAAGAGGCCGACAGCGGCTATCGCATTGCCATCATCACC
>Ga0310696_10001282_pt1 | contig 36674 bp, 15 predicted proteins | sample AusTroGonzalo_MG_4_FD_203885 | JGI IMG/M metagenome (GOLD analysis project Ga0310696, IMG submission 203885) | Bovine rumen microbial communities from tropical cattle in Woodstock, Queensland, Australia - Gonzalo_02 (v2) (version 2) | ecosystem: Host-associated > Mammals > Digestive system >... | reverse complement strand
CACGTATGGCTGCTCAAGCCCTCACCACCTACGGAGTGTAAAAACCATCTACGACCCATGTCCAGTCGGATACCACGTTCCAGAGTACTGGTCAATGGCATTTATGTCGACACAAGACTGGTTTACCTCTCCTTCTACCATCTATGTATCCTCCACAGCATTGTCCGAGGTACAAAAGGTGTTCCGGGTTGCAAGCAACTTCGACAACGGATGGAATTTCTACACAGACTGGAGAAATCAAAACACAATTTATTTCCCTGTAAACGGCTATATAGGGGCTAGCGGCAGCTACGCATCCACATGGTCTGGATTCTGGACTAGCAGATTATTTGACACCAATCGGCAAGGAACTATCTATTGGCTAAGCACCTGGTCTAACAAGAAATACGAAATACAGCTATGGGACGGAGAAGGTAACAGCCCAGGCGGCTACATCCGCCCCAATCTCGACTTAGAACTCTAATAAAAACCTTGAAGACATGAAGAAAGCAATCTATATTCCAACAAAGACTCTTTGCTATTGGCTTTTAGCCTTTAGCATTCCCGCATCTTGCGTCGAAGATCTCGACAACAGTCAGGAACTAACGGCTAATGGCCAAACGCCCATTACCTTTACCGTCGATGACACACAAGACTGGACTGAGATGAACGGTGAACAGGCTGCCATGCAGCAAGGAACGGTGGCACTGCCACAGCAGGCAGGCACGAGAGCATACATCCTAAAGTCTGTTACCAAAGGGATCGACAAGCCTGTAACCCGTGCCATCGCACAGACCGACGTACAGGACAACTTCGGCGTTAGCGGTTACTACTATAGCGGCAGCGGCAATCTGACCACCAAGGCTGAGTTCTTCAACGTGGAAGCGACGAAGAGCAACAACAGTTGGACATTAGCCACGCCACAGTACTGGCCATCGGCCGGACAGGTAGCCGCATTCTACGCCTACGCCCCTTACCAGTCATCAGGCACGGGCGATGGTATAACCCTGTCATCAGACACTGGTGCACCTTATATCGACTATGTCGTCCCGACAAATCCTGAGAACCAAAAGGATTTGATGTTCGCAGCCTCGCGCCCCCGCGAGTGGGACCGCGGTGTCACTGCCGTCCTACAGTTCCGCCATGCACTGACCTGCATCAAGTTTAAGTTGGGCGATAACTTCGTTACCGGCAAGAAAATCAAGGTCATCCGCCTAAAGAACGTCATTGGACGCGGACGCTTCACCCCCGATTACACCGACCCATGTTGGACGTTAGGCTCCGCCCATGAGGATACGATGAGTTTCAGTGCTATCAATCTGAATTTCGAAATTTCCAACGCTAACCGTGGCAAGCAGATTGTACCCGAAGGCGGCGATGCAAACTATAGTACATTCATGATGATTCCACAGACGCTGAGTGCCAACAACCAATTGGTAGTCGTGGAGTTTGACGATGGCGGTGAGCCACTGCAGGCTCAACTCACCGGCACCTGGGAGGCAGGCACCACTGTGACCTATACCCTCTCTGGGGAACCTGGTACACTGAAATACGTCCTTGAGGTGGGTTCGGCAACGGCCAGTCACAACGGCGGCGAGTCAAGCATGTTCGTGACCAGTTACCGACAACAGGTGAACAACCCCGACGTAAAGGAGCCCGTAGAATGGAGAGTGACGGGCTACAGCGTTGACGGCGGAGCCACCTTCACCAAGGAGAAACCGCAGTCTGCTAATTGGGCTGCTGTCTATGGCACAGCCGGAACAGGCAGCCTAACCTACGAGTCGTTCCAAGTCGGTTTCCGTCCACAGACAGCAGTCGGAACAGCAGCAACCATCACCGATGCGAATGCAGACAATGCTGCACAGAAAACACTGATGCAAAGCAATGGTGTACGTGGCGGTGCCGACAATTACGTCGACCTCTCTAAGACAAACCTCGCAGGGTACCCCACCCTACGCAACACTGCCAACTGCTACATCGTCAACGCTCCTGGTTACTATAAAATCCCGCTTGTCTATGGCAATGCCATCAAGAACGGGCAGCTAAACACCGTTGCCGTCAGTGGCTCACCACACGTAGACTATAAGAATGCCAGTATCAGCGCCAGTGAACCTTACATCTATAATTCCGGGACACCTGGCGATGCCATCCTCATCTGGGAGGACACACCAGCACAACTCATCTCGACCATCGGACTGGATGGCAGCAAAGAGTACCTACAATTCTACATTCCCTACGACAACATCCAACAGGGCAACGCGCTCATCGCCGTCCGTGATACCGAGGGTACCATCATGTGGAGCTGGCATATCTGGGTAACTGCCTTGGATGTCTTGGCGACAATTGACACCTACTCGGGCACTCACCAGCTGTATCGTATCATGCCAGTCAACCTTGGCTGGTGCTCCACGGGCGGCAGCCAGCTTGAATATGCTGCGCGCAATTTGATTCTTCGCATAGAACAGACAGGTGGCGAGACTGCATTCCTCCATCTGTCGCAGTATGCCAGTAAGCACTACGAGAGTTCGGAGCGCGGAAACAACCCTTACTACCAATGGGGACGCAAGGATCCCATGAAGCCAGGTATTATAAGCGGAACTGGCAACAACGCAACGGTATCAGACAAGGCTCTTCGCCAGCCCAATGGTTATACATACAGCACACAAGCAGGCCCTGTGGATTATTATTGGTCTATCTCTCACCCCAACCTTTTCGTGACCTATGGTGGAAAATGGGTAACCGCAGCAACTCACTATCCTAATGTATGGAGTGCCAACGCTACTGCCGGTTTACCTGGTGTCAACACCAAGCCAATCAAAACCATCTACGATCCCTGCCCCGTAGGCTTCCATATACCTGACGCGAACTTCATGGTCGGGCAAACCTATTATGGAACCTACAACTGCGGTTATCACTTTTATACGGACCAGACGAATACCAAGTCATTCTTCATGCCGTCATTAGGCAGTATAGACGGATCTACTGCAAAATGGTGGCAGCCACAAGAAAGCGAGAACTTCTATTGGTTAGCGAATATGACGGATGCAACAGGAGCCTATTACCTACGCACTGCAGCAAATAGTTTTGCACCAGCGTCTGGTAAAGGTTGGGAGGCGTACGCCATGCATGAACGCCCAGAAGCAGAATAACAAAAAAAGCAACGAGATGAAGAAAGCAATTTATATACCAATGAAGGCCATTTGCTATTGGCTTTTTGCTTTTAGCCTTTTGACAACAGCATGTGGGGAGAATCTTGACGATAGCCAAGAACTAATAGCTGATGGTCATCCCATCACATTCACCGTTGACGACTCGCAAGACTGGTATCGTCTGGATGCAACGACACGGGCCACAACTGAACAGGTATTTAGCATGCCGGTCAAGTCGCTAAAGGAAAATGGTACAGAGAAAGGGCTATTTCTTCATTCTACTGTTGTAAATGGTATCAACAGCTATTGTAAATCCGACAGAGAGGCAACACGTTGCGAAGCTAAGACCGCACTGACGGATAATTTCGACATCATCGCATACGAATACCATCATGGCGACTGGGGAAGCATCGCTCCTGTATATACAGATTACGCCACGACTACCGACAACAATACATGGACACTGAACGGCACTCACTTCTGGCCTACTGACAGTAAAGTGCTACGGTTCCTCGGAATCTCACCTGCCTCGGCAGCCAACACCATAGTCCCGGCTGTTGGCGATGGCGGCGACACGCCCAAAGTAACTATTACAGTGGCTAAGGATGCCACCCAGCAATACGATTTAATGACAGCCCTGAGCAAGGAGACAACTTATATCTCCGACGGCGGCACTATCACGATGCCGTTTAAGCATGCCTTGACATGTGTCAGGTTTTCCATCGGCTCATCGTTCATCAATAATATCACCATCACCCGTATTCGGTTGCTGAACGTAGCCCAGCGCGGTACCGTCACCATCGACGACTCATACAGCTGGAGCGCAGACGTAACGTCACGTACAGAGTTCAAAATGGACGGCCTGGCTTTCCCCGTCACAAGCAGCGTCAGCCAGAATACTCAGATTGTAAGCGCAACGATAGGTGCCAACGCTACGACTTTGCTCATGATACCACAGGTCTTTGACAATGACGAGCAAGTAGTAGAGTTGACATATAAGGACGGGAGCAACGCCACCCATTCTGTCAGCACCTCGCTCAATGGTCAGGAGTGGTTGGCCGGAACTACAGTGACCTATCAGCTAAGTACTGAGGCCAACGACTACGACTACGTACTTACCGTAACGCCTCCCGTTGTAGGTGCCGACGGTGGACAGGCAGCCTTCGCCGTCACCAGTTACGCCAAATCGAATGCCGTAGGGGTGGCTGACAAGCCACTCTCTTGGAGAGTCATCGGTTACAGCACCGATGGTATGAATTTCTTCTCCGAGAAGCCTGCATCCTGCAACTGGGCAGGTATCATGACCACCAGCGGTACAGGTGGCACCGAAGCCCAGAATGCACAAATGCTCATCGATGCCCAGAGTAGCACGTCCACAATGACGCTCTCTCGAAACCTGACCGACGAGAACTATTACGTCACCCAATACCGCACTATGCTGCAAGCCAACGGCATGAGGGGCAGTGACCGCAATTACTACGACCTCTCAACCCATGACTTCCACGGCAACGAGACTGCCTGTAACACAGCAAACTGCTACGTTGTAAATGCCCCAGGTTATTACAAGCTGCCACTCGTTTACGGCAACGCCATCAAGAATGGCGAGGCCAACACCTCAGCTTACGGCGGCACGGCCATAGCTCATACTGGCGGCACAATAGGTGGCCCATATTTGAAAAGCATTGCCACGCCAAATACTGGCGAAGGCTCAGCGGTCATGATGTGGCAGGATGCAGAAGGACTGGTATCGAAGAAGAGCGACGAGATTATGGTTGTCAAGGAGGACGAGGACTACTACCTCCACTTCATTATCCCCTATGAGACCGTTCAGTCTGGCAACGCTGTTCTTGCCGTAAAGGATACTAACGGAAATATCATGTGGAGTTGGCACATCTGGGTGACACCCGTCGACATCACAAAAACAATCGAAGTTACGAACCTCACCAACTACAAGTACTACTTGATGCCTCTCCACTTAGGATGGGTGGCGATGGACGGAGATTTGGAGATTTGTCCCACCCGCAGTATGTATGTCAAAATACTACAAGAAGCCAGTGGCCTCGTCGCCACGTTCCATGTCTCACAACAAAAGACAGCAGACATGGCAAACTACAGATATGGCTACTGTCCATTCTATCAGTGGGGGCGTAAAGACCCGATGCTACCTTCCTGCGGTGATGCTATGGAAGATCACGTACAAGATTCGACTAGTGACGGCACGAGATGGACATCCACCACAACCAAGCCGGACCTTGCTACAACCATAAAAAATCCAAATATCTTCTACGGGAAAAACCAAAATGGCTATTGGACAACAAATCAAAACGCCAACCTTTGGAATACTAATGGAACAACAGGGTTTTCTGACGCCACAATAGTAAAGACAATATACGATCCAAGTCCCGTTGGGTATCATATTCCGCCATCGAACTTTGGAACGTTCATGGCAAGCACCACGTCAAAGACCTCCAGCATATTAGCAGCTGGAAGTTTCGACAGAGGATGGAACTTCTATACGAACTCTACAAGAACAAAAACCATATACTTTCCCTCAGCAGGATCGCGTATTCAGTCAGAAGGGGCTAGTGTGAATAACGAGTGGCCTATAGCACGGTCTGGATACCTATGGGCAGCCATGAGGCCATCCGTTAGTGACGGATGCACCGTTGATGTCGAGAACACTTATGTTACCACTAATTCATCACATTGGGCTAACCACGCTTTAGCCGTACATCCCGTAGCCGAGGAAGTACCCAGCAGTTCATACTCCTTGGCACGGAGAAACCACTAAACATAAAACCAGAAAGAGACTATGATGAGGCATTTTTCTATAGCAGTTATGACCGTCAGCTCATGGCTATTAGCCATTTGCCTTTTGACAATATCCTGTGCCGACGATCTTGACAACAGCCACGAGCAAATTGCTAACGGCCGACAGTCCATTACCTTTACCGTTGATGACTTGCAGGACTGGAGGTTAGAAGCATGGAGTGAGACGCGTTCTGCTGCAAGACTGCTGGCGGGAGCTATTCCCATAACAGAAAACGGCGAGGCTACAAGTATGAAACTATGTGTCTCGACAACGCTTGGTATAGGAACCGCGTTCGTAAACCAGAACAAGACGCGAGGTGTGGCCCAAACCAGCCTTTACAACCATTTCACGGTTGTTGCCTATGGCTATGATGCCAGTTCTCAGTGGGGCAATGTGGCCCGTCTCTATCAGGCTCAGGCTACACTCGCTACCGACAATCAGACATGGGAGATGACGGGCGGCACACATTACTGGGAAGCTGGGAAGACCATGCGATTTGTGGGCTTTGCAACCGCTACAGGCGCAGGGCTTGACTCCACGGGAGTGACCGTCGCCGGCTATCCGTATTTGGACTACACGGTTAGTGAGACTGTTGCTGACCAGGAAGATTTGATGACAGCCCTTAGCCAGCCCTCAACGTTCAGTTCCACGGCTGGCAGGGTGAATATGCCGTTCAAGCACGCCTTAACAGCCGTCCGATTCGCCATCGGCGACAATCTGGAGCCAGGCATTGTTATCAATCGTATATCACTCAAGAACATAGCTCACAAGGGACGTGTCACCATTGACGACCAGGTACAATGGACTAACATCGAGACACTGACGCAGTTTAATATCATCGACCTGAACTATACCGTTCCGTCCTCGTCAGCAGGCGCCATCATCAAGAGTTCTACCGACACTGACGCAGAGAGGAAAGCTACACTCCTGATGATTCCTCAGCAGTTTACCGAAGGTCAGGAGGCCGTTGTAGAGATTGTCTATACCGACAGCAATGGTGCCCACACTGTTTCTGCTAGTCTTGATGGTCAGACATGGCTGCCTGGAACCGCCGTCACCTATATGCTATCAGTCAATGACAACAGCCTGAAGTACACATTCTCTGCCGAATCGGCTGTCGTCGTCGGCCACAATGGCGGCACCACAACCTTCAGCGTGACCAGTTATAGCGAGACACACGATGGTCTGAACAAGACGGCACGTCCCTGGAGTGTTATTGGCTACAGTATTGACGGCGGTCAGACTTTCACTGCCGAGAAGCCAAAGAGTCTGAATTGGATCGGTGTAGCAACGACCAGCGGTGAAGGCAGCACCACCCACGAAACCGGCACACTGATTATCACTGCACAGACGGCCAGCAGTACAGAAGAGCTCACCAGCAGTAACGCAATCAGCCGTCAGGCCACTTTCCTGCAGGATGCGCCCACCCACGGCACCCAACAGAACTATTACGACCTCTCCACCCACGATTTGATGGGCAACGAAACACTCCGTAACACGGCTAACTGCTACATCGTCAACGGACAGGGTTATTATAAGATTCCACTCGTCTATGGGAATGCCATCAAGAATGGCGAGGTACAGTCTGCGATTATCAACAGAGATCCGTACTACAACTACAATGCTTACACTCAGGCAACTTATGTCAGTAATAATAAGATCAAGACTGCATATCTTGCCGATGACGGCACACCAAACACCGGTATTCTCTGTTGGCAAGATGCCAACAATCTGGTCAGTGACGTTGCCCTCTCCAACGCTGATGCCAGTGGTTTACGCTACCTAACCTTTAAGATTGGTGGCGACATCACTCCTGGCAATGCTGTTGTTGCCGTCTGCGACATGAGTGGTACGATTATGTGGAGTTGGCATATCTGGGTAACCCCAGTAGACATACTAGCCACAAAAGAGACTCTTAATTATCAAGGGTTCAAATACGACATGGCAACTCAGAACCTTGGTTTTGTTACGACAAGCGGGAAAATGAAAACCTACGATGGTCGTGAGGTCGTATTGAAACTCCTTCAAGAAGACAGCGGTCTGACAACCACCTTCACCATCAAGCAGAATCGAGGTGTTGAGTTTGAAGGTCCTGTAACGGGTTATTGCCCCTATTACCAGTTCGGACGCAAAGACCCGATGTTGCCAAGTAACGGCATGTCAGACATAGACCATGAACAGTATAACGCAACAAGATCTTGGAGGAAAGCCAAGGGACCTGTCTATACAGGTGCGGCCATCCGTAATCCAAATGTCTTTTATGGAGGCATTGCATCCTCTAATCCGCCCAATGCTAATTGGAACACACAGAGATTCAACAATCTGTGGAACGTTCAGGATTCACCCGTTTTTGGTTTCAGCAACAAGAAAGTTGTCAAAACCGTTTACGACCCCTGTCCTGCAGGATTTTCCATCCCGCCTTCTGGCGCTTTTGCTTTCATGACAAAGACAGGAGAGAATGTTGCAAATTTTACAAATACATCAAAGTTGAATGTTAAAGGAACTTTCCAAAACGGTTGGGAGTTCTATACAGGCATCGGCAACGAAACCTTGTTCTTCCTGTGCACCGGTTATCGTCCAGGTGAATCTACTAGCGACGGAAGTCATACGTCGTTCCATGTATATGGTCATTGTTGGACTGGTATGGGAGCTGTAGAGACAGTTAATTATGGTGTTCGTTCGCGTTTCAACGCTGTGGACGTATTGGTATGGGGCGAGGTTGCTCGTGTCAATGGTTTTGGCATTCGCCCTATCAAAGAACAGTAACACCAGAGCACATCTTTGCTAATAATCGACTGATAATTAGCACAAAACTACACTTTTTCCGCCAAATATTTGGATGTTTGGCGGGAATTACCTATCTTTGCCCCCAGAATAGCATAAAACAGACGACTATGGAGAGACAATCTATAGCTGTCATGGCTATCGGCTCAATGCTTTTAGCCGTTTACCTTTTGACGACAGCATGTACAGACAACTATGACAATGCAAGCCAACAGCCTATGGCTGATGGTCAGATACCCATTACTTTCATCGTGGATGACACACAGGATTGGTACCAGACTGGCGGTGCCACCTATGAGAAGCCCAAGAACGGCAATTGTCCGTTCTATAAATGGGGACGTAAAGACCCGATGCGTGGCTTTAGAGAATGTGGAATGACGACACCTACACGGAAAACATATTACGACCACAATGGCTATTCGTGGGATGTTATATGGTCAGCTTCAAGTATAGGCACGTCCATCAAAAATCCACACAAGTTTATTTCTGCAAACGACAACACCTACGGACACTGGTACAGCTATCCAAATTATCCTACTGATGATTTATGCAATTCTTGGAATGCCGGGATTTCTAGCGTCGGACAGCCGTGGTATGCTTATGACAAAGTAATAAAAACAATCTATGACCCCTGTCCTGTTGGGTTCCATATTCCTACGCCCTACATTTATCTTGGGTTCCTAAATGTCCATTGGATAGAGGATACAAAGTCAACCTCATCCTCAGAATGGGAGGGATCCTATTCTGCTACGGACAAGGCGTGGTCATTCTACACCGATGGCACACGAAGAAACGAATTTTATATGCCTTTGACAGGCTATTATACAGATAAGGCGGTGGCTGAAAGTACATGCTTCTTTGAATGGTTTGCTTATAGCGGAGCTGCATATTTTGGACCATTCGCTCAGTTGGGGAAAGGAGACTTTATTATGCCCTACAATAGTAAAGGTTGGACTGGCTACGCTATAGCCTGCCGTCCACAAGCAGAGGAAGACTGGTAAGAACGAACACAACCTATCTAATTGTCTATAGTCTATATACTCTAAATACCGAACCTATGAAACAAAGAATCTATCATATCACTGCCCTTGGCTCTTGGTTGTTAGCCATCAGCCTTTTTGCCGTCAGCTGCGCCGACAGTTTGGACTACAACAACAAGACTGACAACAGAAAAATACGTTTTCATGTTAGCAACACAACCGACTGGAAATCTGTTGATGAAGACACGCAGACACGCGCCATTGCCCTGAATGAGGAGCTATCATTGACGACCACAGTTGAGAATGGATTTGATGGGGAAATCGCCACACGTGGCACCGCCACAACGGTCATGCCCAATGCATTCGCTCTCAGTGCCTATACCTACACAGGTGGCAGCACCCCAAACTGGTCGACCTATTTCTCCGGCGAGACAGCACAACTGAATGGCAGTAACTGGGAAATAGCCAATCAACAATATTGGCCCAACGTCAGTGATTTCCTGCGTTTCTACGGCTATGCCCCTGCTGGAGGAAGTGGTATTAGCTATATCGCAGGTAACAACAACAGCGGTCCACGAATAGATTTTACCGTTCAGAACACCGTTGCCAATCAGATTGACCTGATGACATCGTCGACAAACGCATTACGCTATAAGTCGGGAATCGAGATCGAGATGCCTTTCCGTCATGCATTAACTTGCGTCAAATTTTCCGTCGGTAACGGATTGACTAACTATACAATTAAGGAAGTGACGATGAAACGCATTGTCACCCACGCCACCTATGACTTTGACGGTGGATGGACGAGTGGTACGGCTACAGCCGACACAACAGACTTCGAATTGGCTGGCATCGGATTCTCCAGTCCAGCGGCAGGCACCCAAATTGTCTACGACGAAGCAAAAGGTGGAGCCTCCGCACTGACATTTCTGATGATACCACAGGCGTTCAACAAGCAGGAGCAGCTCATCGAGGTGGTATATAATACAGGAAGCGGATCTGACGTTACGGCACGTGCCACTCTCCAAGGTTCCACTTGGCTTGCAGGTACAACGGTAACCTATCGTCTCACCATGACTGGCGAGTACGAATATATCCTGACAGCGACACCTGCCAATATCGACCATGATGGCGGCACGACCACCTTCTCCGTAACAAGTTACCGGCAGTCAGGCAACAACGCCCCAGAGCCCCTTGACTGGCGCATCATTGGCTATTCAACCGATGGCGTGAATTTCACAACCGCAAAACCCTCTTCATGCTCGTGGGCCGCCTTCCATTCCGTCAACGGGCTAGGTGGCTCCAGCGCTGAGACATGCAAGGTCTCGATAGACGCACAGACGAAAAACGCCACCTCTCCCATCGGTGCCACAGATGATGCATCAATCATGGCCTATTATCTGGCACGCTATGATGAGCAGGGCTCTGATGCAAACAACCCCTATGACCTGTCCACCCACAATTTGACAGGCGATGAGACGACACAAAACACAGCAAACTGCTATGTCGTCAACGCACCTGGTTGGTACAAGTTGCCATTGGTATATGGTAATGCCATTAAAAATGGAACCGCCAACAGCCAAGCCTACACGCCCGCCACAGGTAACATTTACCCTGACCATGCCGGAACCGCCATCACACAACCATATATATATAATCTGTACACGCCACAGAGCGCCACACTGATATGGCAGGATGCAGAGGACCTGATAACGCCCACCTCGGTTGCGCTCTGTGACATCGACGGAAATGGGAAGTACACCTATCTCAAGTTCTACATCGCGCCTGAGGATATCCGTCCTGGCAACGCCATTGTGGCGGTAAAAGGTTCTACAGACATTATGTGGAGCTGGCACATCTGGGTGACCGATGTAGACATCAACAAGACAGCCCCCATCGCGAACTATGAGAATCAGACGTTCAACCTAATGCCCGTGGACTTAGGCTGGTGCTCCACTGGCTCCAACGCGGATTTCTATAGTCAGCGGGTGATGTACGCAAGAATCATGCAGGACGGTGGAAATACCGCCATCTTGAAAGTAACACAGAGAGGGGCAACCGTATTGCACTCGGAAACCGGCTATGCACCATTCTACCAAGCAGGGCGCAAAGATCCGATGCAGCCAGGAAGTGGTGTGGACAACACCGACCACACGGTCTATGGTCCCTACCTGCCCGACTACTCAGTAACCGCTCTGCAAACCATCCCATTTGCCATCAAGAATCCCAACAAATACATTTCGTGTGATGGAAACTGGGTGCCCTGGCGTTCTGACCTATGGTGTGCCGGCAGTACGGCAACTGACCGAAACAATCTAAAGATACAAAAGACCATCTACGACCCCTGTCCCGTCGGTTTCCATGTACCAGAATGTAAAACCTTTACTGGAACAACCAATGACGGTGACTCAAGGGCAAACACCAAAGCGAATGCCGTTGCAGGCATAAGAGCGGCATCATGGAGCAAAGGCTATTACTTCTATACCAGAGATGGAGGTTCCATTCACATTCCTGCCATTGGCGTACGCGACAACACTGCAGCAAGATTCAGCCCTGCAAACAACCCCAGTATTGGAAAGTTCGGTTGGTACGCTAACAGATGGACAGCAACAAGTTATAAGACAAATACGTATTATGGCCACTATCTGTTCGTAACACAGATCGAGTCCAACAGGACTGATAGTGGCTATGAATGGATTAATCCCTTTGGCAGCGACAATACGGGCAATGGTAACCCAATCCGCCCCGTCGCCGACTACTAATCGTATGCCTAAACATCTAATTGTCTATTAGCTAAAACACTCTAAATACCGGACCTATGAAACGAAGAATCTATCATATCGCAGCCCTTGGCTCTTGGCTGTTAGCCATCAGCCTTCTAACTGTCAGCTGCGTTGACGACATCACCCCCCTCAATCCCCCCGAAGGAGGGAAGGGCAAACAGCCCATCACCTTCATTGTTGATGATTCGCAAGATTGGGAGCAGGCGGGGGATGATATGATTGCCACTAGAGGTTTCTCCCCAAAAAGTGTAGCAATGAAGGGAGACACAGAGGGAAAGATGCTGTTTCTTACATCAACCATCGTAAATGGCATCAACAGCAATGGGTTGGCTGGCTGTACAAAAGACATGACCCGTGGTGTGGCGCAAACAGAACTCCCCAGCGAGTTTGGCGTTAGCTGCTATACAAGTATCTCCACTGCCAAAATAGGCGGTGACAACTGGTTCTATAATCAGAAAGTTGTAAAGGATGGCAGTCAATGGACTTGGTTCTCACCACAGTACTGGCCTTCCACTAACGACTTTGTTCGCTTCTATGCGTATGCCCCGTATACGGAAACAGGTTCAAACACGAACATCGTACTCTCCAGTGGGACGGCTAGCAGTGCACCAACAATTAACTATACAGTACCCGCCGCAGCCTCAGCACAACAAGACCTGATGTGCGCAGCATCCTATCCCGTACAATATCAAGGAGGCGAGACAGCCAACCTACACTTTAAGCATGCCTTGACTTGCGTAAAGTTTTCCTTGGGGACAAATGTACCTGGTGTGGAAATTACTAATATCACACTGAAGAATATCGTCTCACACGGTGTCTATCACTTCGACGAAGACACACCCTATTGGACTTTGCTGAATGACACAGCTGACTTCTCTATTCCGGGAGTAAATTTCTCAACATCTTTGGTGGGTAATATCATCAAATACGATAATGACCCGACGGAGACAAAAAGCACCTTACTACTCATTCCGCAAAGTTTTAATAACGAAAAACAGAAAATAGTTGTTAGATACAAAACGAGTGGTGGCGGTTACAACGACATAGAAGCGACACTGAACGGTTCAACATGGCTCGCAGGAACTACCGTAACATATACGCTCTCATGCATCCCGGAGTACGATTATATTTTGGAGGTAGGATCTACGGCATTGAGTCACAAGGGAGGTAATGGCACGTTCTCTGTTATCAGTTATCGTCAAGATGCAAACGGCAACAACAAACAGGCAATTCCATGGCGTGTTGCAGGCTATAGCATCAACGGTTCGGACTTCCTCCCCGTCAAGCCCTACGCCGCCGACTGGGCTGCCCTTATGATGACATCCGGTAGCGGTGGTATACAGCCACAATACGGTCAAGTTGTAATAGATGCGCAAGAGGCATCCTCGACTATTAACAATGTAAGTATGTCTGACGATGACGATCAGCAGACTACCATCATGCAGGCCAATGGTATTCGCGGAACGGAAAATAATCGCTATGACCTCTCTACCCATAATCTGAGTGGTATCGAGACACTTCAGAATACCGCTAACTGCTATGTCATCAACGCACCCGGTTTCTACAAGATTCCGCTGGTCTACGGAAATGTCATACAGAATGGCGATACTGTTAAAACAGCCTACACTGGTTCCGTCAACCTAAACCATGACGGCGTTGCCATCAAGGGTCCGAGACTGGCACAAAATGGCACATTAGGAAATGCCACATTATTATGGCAAGACGAACAAAACCTCATCAAGAAAGTTGACATAGACACCAGCAATGAGTATTTGTTAGTTGATGTGGATGGTGCAACCATCAAACAAGGCAACGCCCTCGTAGCAGTCAAAGACCATGCGGGCACCGTCATGTGGAGTTGGCACTTGTGGTTTACCGCACAAGACATCTATGCTAAGAAACGTGTGGTAAATGCCCATCACCGCGTCTACTATTTCATGCCGATACCGTTAGGTTGGTGCTCACAAGGCGGCAACCAGACTGCCTACGACGGCCGCAGCCTCAAAGTACTTATAAGACAAGACGGAAGTAACAAAACTGCCATACTAAACATCACGCAATTGAGAAGTATTGCGTATGAGAGTGGCGTGCAAGGTACCTTCCCCGTCTATGAATGGGGACGTAAAGACCCCATGAAGCCCATGGGATATGGAGGATATGATAAACCTTATTATGATATCGCCAATAACACACTGACCTTGCCAACTGCCAGTGCAACGTCTACTTATAAAAACGGTATCCAAAATCCAAGAACATACTATCTGGCCAATAGCAATGGTGACTGGTGTAGCGCCATATATTATAACCAATGGAATGTAGGAGGGACAAGCACTAAACCGTCCGAAGACGTGAAAGTGACCAAAACCATTTACGACCCCTGTCCTGTAGGTTTCTTTATCCCAGACATGTATGCTGCTACAGGTTTTATAAAGAATGGTAAAGGAACAACACAAACAAATCAGTTTGATGCACCGTATAGTGATTGCAATGTAACTTCTTCGGCGATAACAGATGGCGGCTACTATTTCTATACAGATGAGAGCAAGACCGAGACCTTTTATATGCAGAAAAACGAAGGCAATCGAAGTGCAGATACAGGAAAAGTGTCGAACTATCAAGGTAGTGGAGAATCCTACATATATGGATTATCATGGTTAGCACATCGGTGGAGTGCTCATGCTTGTTCATATTGGGGGCCTCACTACAACGTTTTCACAGTTTGGAATGGCAGTTCCAGAGATGCATGGGGACGAATCATCTATCCCATTTCCTACGAACCATAATTGCCATCAGTAACACATTCTCCCGCCAAAAACTTGGAATTTTGGCGGGAATTACATGTCTCAGAGACAACATCTTGAGGATTCTTTCGCTCGACAATGCAAAAAAATCGCTGATTTTCTTGCATTTATGCGTTCTTTTCCTTATCTTTGCCCCCAGATTAACAAAAAAAGACGACTATGGAGAAACGATCTATAGCTGTTATGGCTATTGGCTCCATGCTTTTAGCCGTTTGCCTTTTGACGACAGCATGTACAGACAACTATGACAAAGCAAGCCAGCAGCCAACGGCTGATGGCAAACAGCCTATCACCTTTACTGTGGACGACTCACAGGATTGGTATGAGACCGAAGGCGAGACTCTGACACGTACAACAGAGCAGTCCCATTCTGTACCGATTACGATGACCGGCACTACCAATGCCGTGACGGGAATGACAATGACAGCAACGGTTGTCAACGGCATCAACAATGACGGGCTGAAAGGAAAACAGAAGGCGCCAACTCGCGGTACGGCCCTCACAGAAATGCCCGCCAGCTTCGGACTATACGGCTACTGTTTTAACAATGGTACACCTTGGGGTACACAGACACCAACAATGTCGTTTAACGACCAAGTAACAAAAGATGCGTTAACGGGGTTGTGGAAAGGTAGCGACAACCTGTATTGGCCGACGCAAGAGAATGCCGTTCGTTTCTTTGCCTATATTCCCTACGTGAACACATCGCCCAACGGCACCGTCAGCAACTATGGCATGACACTGTCTGGGGCCACCGCAGAGGGAAGTCCTACGATTACCTATAGTGTTCCGACGAAGACAGAAGACCAACAAGACCTGATGACTGCTGCCACGGTCACCCGTACCCATGACATCGACCTCGGCAACAAAGTAAAACTCAGCTTCAAGCACAATCTCACATGCGTTCGGTTCAAGTTAGGTGATGGTTTTCCTGTTAACAGCACCATCCAGCGCATTGTGCTCCATAACATTGCGGGCAAGGCTGTTTACACCATTGGCGAAGGTTGGACACTCTCCGGCAACGCCGAGGACAACAAAGACTTTGTCATCGAGGATATTAACATGAGTGGCTCCGCAAAGAACACAATGGTCACAACGACCCACGACTTAGGCGGCAGCACAGCCTACAGCACACTCCTAATGATTCCGCAGGCTTTTACGTCTGACGAGCAGAAGGTGGTGGTGGCCTACGACCCGGGGACAGGAGCAGAGACGGCGCTCATCGAGGCCTCGCTGAAAGGAGAGGTGTGGTTAGAGGGTACGTCTGTCACCTATACACTCTCGAAAGCCGCCAGCGACTACACATATCAGTTGGAGGTTAATGCGGCACAGGCTGGTTACAATGGCGGACAGAGCTACTATGGGGTGACAAGCTATCGCATAAGTGAGGGCAACACAAAGACGGCAGTTCCTTGGGAGATTATCGGGTATAGCGCCGACGGCAAGACCTTCACGGAGACGAAGCCAACCGACTGCGACTGGGCAGGCATCGTAAAAACCAGAGGTAATGGCGGCGTTGAGATGGAGACGGGCTCCGTCCTTTTTGAGCCACAGACAGACGGTGTGTCCACAACGCTGACATCGTCGGCCCTTGACCAAGCATCACATACTAAGCAGATGCAGGACAGAGGCAGGAGAGCTCGCACTGAGGACACCGCTTTTGATTTGTCGACACATAATGTGGCAGGCGACCCGACAGCCATGAACACCGCTAACTGTTACGTCATCAATGCGCCTGGCTATTACAAGATTCCATTGGTCTACGGCAATGCCATCAAGAACGGCACACCTAACAGGTCGGCCTACGAGAATCCCGCCAACACGTCGATGCCATACCTCAAGGATTATCTGGACCGCAACATACAGGATCCATATATCTATAACAACTACACCTATGGTGACGAGAGCGCCAACGGTACCACCACATTCAAGATCAACAGTGCATCCATCGTCTGGCAGGACGAATACGAGTTGATTACCACCAACAGCATCAAGCTGAGTGCCGACCGGAAATACATCATCTTTGAGGTCGACTCGACGAACATCAAGCAGGGCAACGCCGTCATCGCCGTAAAGGACAATTACTCTACGGGAGGCCGCATCATGTGGAGTTGGCATATCTGGGTGACCGACGTTGACATCATGGCTACTCAGCGTGTCTACGACTGGACAAAGAATGCGTTCGAGTTGATGCCCATGAACCTTGGCTTCTGCACGATGGGCGGTAAGCAGGTGAAGTACGAACCTCGCACCATGTGGATACGCGTCCGACAGCAGGGCGGCGTGGTGGCCGATGTACCTCTGACGCAGATGGGCGGTATGTACTACTCGGAGTTTACCAATGGCAACGGCCCGTACTATCAGTGGGGGCGCAAAGATCCCATAAGGCCCAACAACGGAGTCGCAGGAGGCAACAAGGATGTCTATCCCACGAATGCTTGTACGGTCTACTCTGGCCGTGTCACGCAGGGCACCGCTATTCAGAATCCTCATACGATGTTCTTAGTTAACGACAACGTTGACTGGTGTAGCGTGTCCAGTCCGACATACTGGTGTGGAAACAACACGCTATCCTCTGAGCCCTCAGGCAACTATAAGATTATCAAGACGGTCTACGACCCCTGTCCTGTAGGCTTCCACATCCCAGAGTATTACGTCTTTACATTTATGACACTGCAGGGCGGCTGGTCCACAACTTCTGACTGGATTGTCAGTTCTGTAGCAACGGGCGGTTATCACATCAAAGTCCATTCCTTGTCCAACGAAACGGTATTCCTGCCGAATACCATTGGCTATCGCGAATGTCATACCTCAAATGTAAACATCAACGGAGGTTTCCATGCATGGACGGGATGCAAGGATGAAGCTTCTACGGGCAATTACGTCTGTATTCGCCGTTCCAATGGAAGAATCGAGACTTACCACACAAGAAATGTTATAGACAAAACTATTAGCTACCAAGGAGCATCCACAGGCTACGGTATAGGCGTCCGTCCCGTCGCCGACTACTGATTACAAATAAGTTTTTAGCAAAAACGCTCTAAATATCGGACCTATGAAACGAAGAATCTATCATATCGCAGCCCTTGGCTCTTGGCTGTTAGCCATCAGCCTATTTGCCGTCAGTTGTGCTGACGACATGAATCCCCTCGATTCCCCCGAAGGAGGGAAGAACGGACAGCCCATCACCATCGAGGTGGACGACACCCAGGACTGGACACAGGCCCCCGACAAGGACGTCGTGACACGAGCATCCGTCGAACAGCCCATTGCCATAAAGACATCGACAGGTCTCAATGGCATGGTGTTGGTACCCAGCGTGACCAATGGAATCCGTACGTCATCCTCCCTCCTATGTGACAGACAGGGTATAACCCGCGGCACCGCACAGACAGCCATGGCCAGTTTCGGCCTGAGTGCCTTCAGCTATGCCAACGGACAGAACTGGGCCACGGCACAGAAAACCACGGAGATCTACAACGACCTGACAACATTTAACACCACCGCTAACGCATGGGAGCCTGCCAACGGACCGTATTACTGGCCCACAGGAGCCACTTTAGTACGTTTCTTCGGTTATGCCCCCTACGTCCAGGACAATAGCATCGATGCCGACATCCAACTGTCAACATCAAACGCCAATGTGACGCCCTACATCGACTTCACCGTCAAGAGCAACATTGCCGACCAGAAAGACTTGATGACGGGCTATAGTGAGCCTACACAATGGGAATCTGGCGTCAAGGCACGCATGGATTTCCGTCACGCACTGACCTGTGTCAGGTTCGTTTTAGGCGAGGGCATGCCCGAGGGCAGCACCATTACACGTTTGAAGGTGGCCGGCATTGCCGATAAAGGCCGCTACAGCATCGGTGAGGGGTGGACGGTAACACCATTCACCACGTCGAAGAAGGATTTTATCATCACCAACATCAATACAGCCACTAACGGTTTGCAGGGCAACGTCATTCTCAGTCAAGACGGCGAAGCTGCCAGCACCCTGCTGATGATTCCACAAGAGTTCACCAGTGACGACCAGCAAATAGTCCTTTTCTACACTCTCACCGGCAGCTCCACCGAGCACTACATCAAAGCGTCCCTAAAAGGCTCTGTCTGGTTAGAGGGCACCACTGTCACCTATACTCTCCAGAAAAAGGAGAGTGACTTCGAGTACATCTTCAACATTAGCTCGGCCCTTGCCGGTCACAGCGGCGGCGAGACATTCTACACCGTCACCAGCTACCAAAAAGCAGCAGTCAGCGGCACGATGATGCCTATCCCCTGGAAAATTGTAGGCTACAGCACCGACGGCATAAACTACACTGCCGAGAAGCCCGCCACCGCAAAGTGGTTCAACCTCATCAATACCTGTGGCGACGGCAGTATTGCCGGTGAACGCGCCTCTGTCAAGGTAAGTGCCCAAGAGGGAAAGGATGCCACCATCGATGCCACCACCCAGCACGACCTGATGGTGGCCAACGGCACACGTGGCAGTGACACGCCCTACGACCTGTCGAAGCACGACTTCTACGGCAACCCTACCCTGCGAAATACCGCCAACTGCTACATCATCAATGCGCCGGGAACGTATAAGCTGCCACTCGTCTACGGCAATGCCATCAAGAATGGTCTGCCCAACGCTGAGGCCTATACCAGCACCCTTAACACCTACGTGGGGTACGACAACCAGCCTATCAGTTCCCCCTATATCCACACCACTGCCAACGTCCCCGACGATGCCGTTCTTGTATGGGAGGATTTGAACGGCCTCATCACCAACGTCAGGCTCGAAAAAGACAATGACGAACTGCTCTTCGATGTGCCGTCTGGTACCATCAACCAAGGCAATGCTGTCGTTGCCGTTCGCGACAAGGACGATGTCATCATGTGGAGCTGGCACATTTGGGCCACCGCCCTCGATGTCATGGACACCAAGCGCATCATCAACTACGAGCGTCAAGTTTACTACGTCATGCCCTACCTCCTCGGTCTCTGTCCCACCAATGGCACCATGACTTCCTACGATGACCGCAGCCTTTATGTCAAGGCCATACAGGATGGTGGCCGCATCGCCACCTTCAAGGTGCAGCAGCCAAGCAGTAAACATTTCTCATACACAAGAGCATATGCGCCTTATTGGCAATGGGGCCGCAAAGACCCGACACAGCCTGGCACGAACCTAGCTACTGACAAGGCTGTTAATTCTCCCATCAATCGTTATCCGAGTTATAACAGTTCAACCATCAACACCAGAGCGTTAGCTATTAAGAACCCAGAGCGGTTTTACACCAATAGCGGTGGAAATTGGACCACAGAATTAAAACCTGACATGTGGTGTGCCGGATATACGACAGCAGGCATTCCCCCTATTAGTTACCGCACCAAGAAGACGGTTTACGACCCATGTCCTGTAGGCTATCACGTACCAGAGAACTACATCATGACAGGAGCACTCAGCTTTGTAGGAACCTATGATGCAAGCAACACTTCCTATAACCGTTGGACGACAGACACCTATACCTGGCGTATTTCCTTTTCATCCAACTGTGTATATTTCAACACTGACGATGAGGTTCCCTCCACCCTTTGTTGGCCAGCCCTGAGCTACCGCAGGAACAATACATTCCCGGAAGGCACCTACAGTATTGGGTTCCCCGGCTCTGCACAAGTCGTAGCCTCACAGCATCCATATAATTTCTTCCGTTGGAAAGACAAGAACTATGGAGTCTATGTCACATGGAGCGCAGTAAATTCGGACATCTGTTGGCCTATGCTTCCCTCTCGCGACTAAAATCAATCCAAATAACTCTCTAAATACCGGACCTATGAAACGGAGAATCTATCATATCGCAGCCCTTGGCTCTTGGCTGTTAGCCATCAGCCTTCTGACCGTCAGCTGCGCCGACGACATGAATCCCCTCGATTCCCCCGAAGGAGGGAAGGGCAAACAGCCCATCACCTTCACGGTGGACGATACCCAGGACTGGATGATGGAAAACATGGATGCCAAGACAAGGGGGGCTTTGGCAGATGGCGCATACGCTCCCAAAGTCATCCCCATGTGTTCGAAAAATGGTGTGGAGACGGGCATGTACGTGGTCACCTCTGTTGTTAATGGCATTCATTCGTCTAAGATGACGGAGGCCGCCACCCGGGGTGCCGTTAAGACATCGTTGGACACGAATATCGGCATCAGTGCATATTCGTACACAGACACATGGGGCTCTCAGGCTCCAGACATGTTTTATAACGAAGAAGCTTCGCGCGTTGGCAACACCAATACATGGTCATTTGTCAGTCCACAATTCTGGCCTACAGGTGAGAAGACTGTTCGCTTCTTTGCTTATGCTCCTTACCAGGCAACAAATCAGGATGGTATAGCCAGCGGAAGCGGCATCACGCTTTCATCGAGCACCTATAACGGTTCCCCAACCATCGATTTTGAGGTGAATAAAGATATCGCTTCGCAGATAGACTTGATGACTGCCGCCTCTGACCCGATGCTCTATCGCACGTCGCTTCAGGCGTATCTGCCATTCAAGCACGCCCTGACTTGCGTCAAATTTGTCTTGGGCAAAGGCTTGCAAGGGCAGGTCAAGACCATCTCGCTTACCAATATTGTACGCACGGGAACATACACGTTCGACTACCTCAATCCCAGTTGGACGCCTGGCACAAACAAGCACACTTTCACCGTCGGCAACCTGAATCTCGCTTCCAATAGCGAGAATACGGTTGTCATAAGCGACGACGGAGAGAACGCCAGCACATTGCTGATGATTCCACAAACATTCACGTCTGACGACCAAAAGGTTGAACTTGTCTATCTGGGCGACGACAACCACCAGCACACCATAGTAGCTTCACTGAAGGGTACGACTTGGCTTCCCGGCACAACGGTGACATACAAGTTATCAGCCGATCTGTCATACGATTATATTCTTGAGGCAACGCCTATCATGGCTAGCAACGGCGGTGGTGAACTGGCCTATAAGATTACCAGTTACAAACAAAGTTCGGAAGGCGAGCCAGAGGCAGTGCCCTGGCGCATCGTTGGTTACAGCGTGGACGACGGCGAGACCTTTGTTCCCACAAAGCCCGACACCTGCTATTGGGTAGAAGTGGCCACCACGAGCGGAAAAGGAGGTACTACGCCCGAGAACGGCAGAGTATATCTGCAAGTACAAAACGCGACAAGAACATCCACTCTGACAGCAGCCCAAGACACAGAACTGCAGATAGAAAAGATGTGTGCCAATGCTCCCACTCCAGAAGGCCGCGGTACATACGCCAATCCCTTTGACCTTTCCATGCATGACTTGACAGGCAAGGATACAGGTATCCGCAACACGGCCAACTGCTACATTGTCAATGCACCTGGCAACTACTCTCTGCCTTTGATTTATGGCAATGCCGTTACCAACGGAAGAACAAATTCGCAGGCATATACCGGGTCACTGAATACAGACTACCTCGGCAACAACATTACCAGCCCCAACATCTGGGACGACACCGACGGATCCGGTAACCATTACGAGATTGGAGACGCTGTGCTTGTATGGCAGGACGCTCCTAATCTGGTTACCAACGTACGGCTTGATTCCGAGAAAAGGAACCTGTGTTTCACCATTTCACGTGACCATATCAGTCAAGGAAATGCAGTCGTTGCCGTCCGCGACAACAACGCCACTCCGCGTATCATGTGGAGCTGGCATATCTGGGTCACCGCCCAGAATGTCATGTCTTTGAGGACTTTCACAAACGAGGACAAACGCACCTATCGTCTGATGCCCTTATTCCTGGGCTGGACATCCAAAGGCGGAACGCTCTCTGAATATGCCGGCAGAAGCCTGATGGTGATGGTTCAGCAGGATAATGGCAAGACTGCAACATTTACCATCAGTCAGCAGAATGGCATTAATTTTGAAGGCAAGCACGACGGCTATGCCTCTTTCTATCAATGGGGGCGCAAAGACCCGTTGCCACCGGGAAAGAACACCAGGTATTATGAATCGCCCAACGGCTTTACCTTTGAGACCGTTTCCGGCTATTCCATTAGCAATAGCATTCAGAATCCATCCAAGCATTACAGCAATCAGACATTCCCTAATTCTTATAAGAATGCGTGGTGTGTCAATGGTGTTTTGAATCCCTCTTCCACGTATAAGGTTGTCAAAACCATCTACGACCCTTGTCCGCCAGGATTCCATGTGGCAGAGATTAACGTTCTCAAGGGTATTGGCGACAGCCGTTCGAAAGGCTTCACCAAGGGTTGGGAGTATTACACGGACGATGGCATGACAACCATGTACTTCCCTGCACAAGGACGAATGGAATTAAACGGTTCCATGGCGTTAGTCGGCACGAACTGTAACGTGTGGCTGGGAGGAATGGCATCCACGACAGGTGCATACATTATCTATTCCACTTCAAGTGCCCACGACAACTATCGAAACGACGGCAGTCCCGCTTACGGCCGTTGTGTCATTGCCGTACAAGACTATTAACCAACAAATCCAAATAACAGAGAGACCTATGAAACAAAGACTCTATCATATCGCAGCCCTTGGCTCTTGGCTATTAGCCTTCAGCCTTCTGGCCGTCAGCTGTGCCGACGACATGACTTCCCTCGTCTTCCCCGAAGGAGGGAAGAGCGGACAGTCCATCTCTTTCACCGTGAAGGACAAGCAGGACTGGCTACAGCAGAGTGGCGATGAGACACTGACGCGTGCCGTCGGCAATGGCTGCTTCGACGCCACCCCGCTCCAGACGGTTGACAATAGCGACAGACTGGTCATCACACCCACCGTTGTCAACGGCATCAACCCTTCAACTGTCAATCGTATTGACAGAGAAGGGCAGCCCACTCGTGGCATCGCTACTAACAAACTGACGGGCAGCTTCGGTGTCGGTGCCTTCGAGTACGAGCCTGGTTCCGACCTCTCTTCCGCCATTTGTCTGTTCTGGAACGAAGCCGCCACGACCTCCGACGATGTGACGTGGGACATCCCCCACCACTACTGGCCGTCGGCTGTCAACTTCCTGCAGTGCTTTGCCTACGCTCCCTATCAGGCAGCCAACAGCAGTGCCATGTCCGTCTTCCAGACTGGCACGGAAGGCAGACCGTATATCGTGATGAACGTACCCGAGGAGATTGAGAACCAGGTTGACCTGATGACAGCCGTCACCACGCCGAAGGTCTACGAGCGCGACTACACCATCGACCTGCCCTTCAAGCACGTCATGACCTGTGTCCGTTTCGCCTTAGGCACGGGCTTCCCCGCCGGCAGCACCATCAAGCGCATCCGTCTGATGAACATCGTGGGCAAGGGTACCTATCATATTGGCAGCAAGTGGGAACTGAGCACAGAAGCCAGCGACAGGAAGAACTATATCATCACCCGCGTCAACTACGACGTAACGGCCAACTCCTCCGGCACCATCCTGTCCGACGAGCGTGGCGACAGCTACGCCACCATGCTCCTGTTACCACAGAGCTTCACGCCCAATAGCGGACAACAGATAGAGGTGCTCTACAATAAGAACGACGGTTCCTCCGATGCCACCATCATTGCCGACCTGGGCAATACCCAGTGGCTGCCAGGCACCACCGTCACCTATAACCTCTCGGCAGCCGCCAACAACTACGACTACGTGCTACAGGTCTCCTCTGCCAACGTCAGCCATCGGGGTGGCTATGCCAACGTCAGGGTTGTCAGCTATCGCAGACCGACGGGTGGCGGCAGTGTGACGCCACTGAAATGGCGCGTCACCGGCTACAGCCTCGACAACGGCGCCACATGGACGGAAGAGAAGCCCGAGGCCGCCTCGTGGTTCGGCTTGGCCACCAACGGCACTGGCGGAACAGAAGATGAAATAGGTTATGTACACGTTAGCAAGCAGGATCCCAAGGGCACTGCCAGCTCCGTCAGTGCCAGTCAGGATGCCGCCAGACAGATAGCCGTTATGAAGGCCAACGGCACCCGTGGCGAGAACGCGCCCTTCGACCTGTCGCGCCACGATGTCAACGGCGGTCCGACGCTGCAGAACACCGCCAACTGTTACATCATCAATGCACCAGGCACCTATCAGCTGCCGCTCGTCTATGGCAATGCCATCAAAAACGGGCAGCCCAACACGACGGCCTATACCGGCTCACCCGCCATCAGCCATAAGGCGAACGCCACCATCAACTCACCCTATATCCGCGACATCGAGGCACCCGGAGGTGCGCTGTTAGTATGGCAGGATGCTGAGAATCTCGTATCTGCCGTTCATTTGGACGACGGCAAGGAGAACCTCGTTTTCACCATCGACGAGGACCACATCACGCCGGGCAACGCCGTGGTGGCCGTCACCAACAGTGCAGGCACCATCATGTGGAGCTGGCAGCTTTGGGTGACGGGACAGGATGTGACGGAGACGAAGCGGATGTTTGACTGTCACCGCAATTATACGGACATGATGACTGTTGACCTCGGTTGGGTTTCTCTTGGCGGCTCGCAGGCAGAATATGCAGGCCGTAGCGCCCTTGTCAGAATACAACAGGAGGGCGGTCAGATTGCCACGATGAAGATTTCTCAAATGAGCGGTACCGAGATTGTTGGGGCATGTTATGGTTCCGAGCCCGTCTACCAATGGGGGCGCAAAGATCCATTACGCCCCATGGATGGCAATGGCGGCTTCAAACAGTGCTACAGTCCGTCCAGCAGGACCCCCACATACGCTGGTGGTCCCGTTGACTACAAAGAGTCTATCCTTAATCCACACATCTTCTATGCCAGTACTGGTTCATGGAGTACCGTTTGTTATGCGAACACCTGGATACAAGGAATCGCAGCAAATGCCTACGGCTATCAAGGCTGGAACTATCCCAATGAAGAGAAAACCATTTACGACCCTTGTCCCGTAGGATTCAAGGTGCCTCATGAGTATACATTCTTCGGAACCACAACTGTTTCTTTGTATTCCTCAGGAACAAGCAACACAAATGGAGTTAATTCGGATTCAAAAACCTGGAATGTAAGTGGGGGCTTTAATCATGGCTGGAACATATATATTGACGGCAGGAAAAACGAAACCCTCTTCTTCTGCGCCAATGGATACGTCCACTATGACGGACATACCATATATTCCTTCAACCTGAACTATTTCACATGGTTGACAGCAGCCTCAGCGTCCGGGTGGGGTTTCCAAGCTATCTTTGGAGAGAAATTCTATATAGCAGCTGTTAATCCCACTGCTTACGGCTGGGGCATCCGTCCCGTCCGAGAGTCCGACTGGTACGAAGAATAACCCACGACTATGGACTGAAGAGTAACGAGTTTGGTCTGAATTCTCGAGAGAATTCAGACCAAACTGCATGAGTATCTACCAATACCCATCACGATTAAGATGTAATTCGGCCTCTTTTTTAGGGAAGCACAGCTTGTCACCCTTTTGTCACCCTCTGTCACCCTCTGTCACCCTCAAACAGGGTGCATAGCCTTTGTGGCAGGGCGTTTTGTCACCCTGACACCCTATTTTTGATTTTTCTTGTATAGCGACACATTTCAGCCATGTCTTTTACTATCCTGAAATTAAGAAAAATCGCTGAAAATTTGGAAGTTTCAAACAAAATACGTATCTTTGCGCAGAAGATTTATAAAAGAAACTACTATGGAGAAACAATCGATAATGGCTATTAGCTTTTGGCTTATCGCTTTTGGCTTTTTGACCGTCAGTTGTACCGATGACATGACCACCCCCGATTCCCCCGAAGGAGGGAAGCACGGACACCCCATCGCCTTTACTGTCAACGACTCTCAGGACTGGGAGCAGACGGGTGGTGACGAGACGCTGACACGCGCCATGGCACAAGGTATATTCGCACCAAAGGTGATGGCTGCGACCGATGACAAGGACGCCGATTGTCGCCTGACGCTGACGTCAACCGTGACCAACGGCATCTGCAACAACAAGCAGACGAAGCGAGACGCCGTGACACGCGGCATCGCCAACACCACACTCACCGACAGCGACTTCGGTGTCAGCGGTTATTACTACGAAGGTTCGTGGGACCCGCAGACGCCCAACCTGTTCTATAATGTACGCGGCTACTACGACAGCAGTCTGTCGGCATGGGCGCTCGACGAGCTGCAGTACTGGCCCAACACCACGAGCAGCGTACGTTTCTTTGCCTACGCCCCCTACACGGCTACGCCGACGGCCCCCTCCTCGTCCATCGTACTGCCCACCACGACGGAAGTGACCAAGCCCTACATCAATTTCAGCGTCAACGACAACATCGACGAGCAGACCGATCTCATGGTGGCAGCCTCCTTCCCCACCAGCTATCACGTCAACACAGCAGTGGAGCTGCCGTTCAAGCACGCACTGACCTGTGTCAAGTTTGCCACGGGCAGCAGCCTGCCCGAGGGTACGCTCTTGAGTGTCGCCCTGACCAACGTCGTGAAGCGCGGCACCTACCACATGGACTGCAGCGCCCCCTATTGGGAGGTCAGCGAGGACGCTGCCGACCTGAAAGACAAATACGAGCTGGGTGGACTGAACATCGACATGTCCACGGCACTGAACACCTCTATCCTTGTCGACAACAACGTGCAGAAGAGCACGCTGCTGCTGATTCCGCAGACACTGGGCAACGACTCTAAGGTGGAGCTCTACTACAGAGCCCCCAACGGCGAGTACCACACCATCGTAGCATCGCTGGCAGGCACCACATGGCTGCCGGGAACAACCGTCACCTACACCCTCTCGACAGCAGCCGACTACACCTACGTGCTGGAAGCCAGTTCCGTCACCGCCGCCTATCAGGGTGGTGAGGCCGATTTCTACGTCACCAGCTACCGCCAGCTGGCCGACGGCAGTGGTAAGACGGTGGTTCCCTGGCGCGTCATCGGCTACAGCACCGACGGCGGCCACACTTTCACCACCGAAAAGCCTTCTGACTACAACTGGGTAGGCATCGGCACCACGTCAGGCAAGGGCGGCATCAGCCCCGAGAAAGGACTGGCCATCGTAGCGCCACAGATAGGTCGTAACACCACACAGGGAGACATCATGATAGAGAATGTGCCCGAGGGTAGAGGTACCGAGACCAACCGCTACGACCTGTCGACACACGACCTCAACGGCAACGCAACACCGCGCAACACCGCCAACTGCTACGTCGTCAATGCACCGGGCCACTACAAGATTCCGTTAGTCTACGGCAACGGCATCAAGAACGGTCAGGACAACCCTGATGCCTACAGCGCCGCGAAGACGCCCAGCATAGACTATCAGGGACATACCATTACCTCGCCCTACATCTACGAGAACGACTACGCCTACCAGATAACCAATGCCAGAATAGTATGGCAGGACCGTCAGGGACTCATCACGCCAAGCAGCATCAGGCTTGACGACAACAAGGAATACCTGCTCTTCGACATCGGCGAAGAGAACATCGGACAGGGCAACGCTATCATGGCACTGCTTGACGACAACGGCACCGTCATGTGGAGCTGGCACATCTGGGTGACGACGCAGGACATCTACGCCACCATCCCCGTGACAAATCACAGCGGTGTCGTTTACAACATGATGCCTGTCAACCTCGGCTGGTGTACGTCAGGCGAAGCCGCTACCGCCTACGACGGTCGCAGCATCATGGTGAGAATCATGCAGGAGAACGGCAAGACCGCCACGTTCTGTGTGTCACAATCCTCCAGCATCTCCCCCAGCAACCCCACGTTAGGCTGGAACCCCTACTACCAGTTCGGCCGTAAGGACCCCATGCTGCCCTGTAACCTCAATGGTAGCGAGATCACCCACTATCCCAACAACACATGGCAGAAAATCTATGGCACCGTCAACTACAACGTGGCCATCCAGAATCCTGACAAGCTCTATTACACTAACAACACCAGCACGTATTGGTGTAATGCAAGATACGGCAACGTCTGGAACAGCGGTGGAACCATCTCCTACCCCGCTTACGACTATCGGGTAAAGAAGACCATCTACGACCCGTGTCCCGTCGGCTTCCACGTCCCGGAGTCGCACGCCTTCACCGGCTTCACGACAACTGGCCAGTATTCTAACAACTCCAGTCAGTTCAACATCAGCGGGTCGTTCAGCAAAGGCTACTTCTTCTGGACCGACGACACCAAAACTGCCACCATCTTCTTCCCCGCCTTGGGTTGGTGGCATAGTGACGGAAGCATGCAAGACTATGCCGGAGGTGGCTATTACTTCCCCGCCAGCATCAACAGCAACACCAACTATCTGTGGTTCTATTTCGACAAGTCTTCTATCACGGTACAGTGTAACGGCACTCTGCCACCCTTTGCCGAGAGCATCCGCGCCACAATCGAATAACTATTCCCTAATGGAAGGCCGCTTGAGCAGAATCATGTCACGGAACATGAGACGGGTCTCTAATGGGCCGTCCTTCTCGGTGTCCCAGTTGCGGTACTGCATTTCCTGTTCAAGCGAGGAAAAGAAAAGGTTAAGACCATTGCGCTGGTAGAACTCCAGCAAGTGCGGCTCGTCGTAAGCATCGACGATAAGGTGGCGGCAGCCGGACTTGTTGTCGGGCGAAGTGAACCATTGCATCACGAAGTCGATAATCTGCGGACCGAGGTGCAGCCCCCTATACTTGACATCTACGCCAAGTTGGGCAAGCAGGATGGAAGGATAGTTGACAAGTCCCTTCTCGTGGTGTACCTCACGCCCTATCTTCTTCTGGCGGGCGTTGGGCAGACGCTTGGTAAAGATGCTGGCATTGGCCACGGTAAATCCGGCAACGACTTCCATGGGGCGGTCGCGATGTACCCAATAATATGTTTTACCGAAGAGTTCGTCCTGATAATTCTGGGCTTCTTCGCGGAAAAATTGGTTGACGGACTCACGCCCACAGTCAAAAGACTGTAGGTCAAGTGCTGCTGTACCTTGAGGGGAAAACAGAAGATCAGCAAGTGTCATTTTCTTGCCATTTTGCGTTGAAATTCAAGGGAACGCTCCATGATTCCATTGAACCAGTCTTCCTTCTCCTGACTCCACTCCGAACCTGCCAAATGCTTGGCATTGTACTCGCACTGCTCGATGAAGCGCTCTGCCACCTCACCCGTCAGCACTGGGATATTTGTTACCGGTATTGCCATAATAATCCTTTCCTCTTATCGTTTCTTGGATGCAAAGATAAAGCAAAACGAACAAAACGCCAAATAATTAGCCAATTATTTGGAAATTTAGAAGAAAATCAATATCTTTGTCCCCAGATTAATAAAAGAAACGACTATGGAGAGACAATCTATAGCTGTTGTGGCTATTAGCGCAATGCTTTTAGCCGTTTGCCTTTTGACGACAGCATGTACAGACAACTATGACAACGCAGACCAACAGCCGACGGCTGATGGCCGTCAGCCCATTACCTTCACTGTCGATGATACGCAGGACTGGGAACAGACAACGGTGACACGTACTGATGCCGAACAGATGAAGCCCAGGACAATTGCCATGACAGAGAATGGTGCCAATACGGAGTTGACGCTACGTGCAACCACCGTCAACGGCGTCAACAGCGATGCCTTCGAGGAAAGCGCAGTCACACGCGGCGAAGCCAGAACCGCATTATGGGAGAACTTCAGCGTCATGGCCTACGAATATGCCAACGGTGAAACATGGGGCACGCAGACCGTGGCCTACGCTGATCTCGTGACCAAAGACGGCAACAACTGGAAGATGACTAATACTCACTACTGGCCAGCAGCCGGCAATGTCGTTCGTTTCATGGCAGTGGCACCGCAGAACATCAGCAACATGACCATATCCCCCGCCGTGGGCACCGCCGGTAAGCCTTCCGTCACGTTGACGGTGCCTAAGGAGGTGGAGCTACAGACCGACGTGATGGCAGCCCTCAGTACCGAAACCGCCCAATCGACACATAGCGGTAAGGTACGCCTGCCATTCAAGCATCTGTTGACGTGCGTCCGCTTTGCCGTTGGCAACAATCTCGACATTCTGAACTGTAAAATCAAGGCCATCCGTGTAAAGAACGCCGCCCAGAAGGGCACAGCCGTCATTGACGACATCTGCGGCTGGTCTGCAGACGCCACCACGCGCACAGACTTCGAGATGGATGACATTATGTTCACAGTCACACAGAACTCCTCGCAGGGTTCCATCATTGCCCCGCAAGAGACCGACGGCATCAACAAGACCACCATGCTCATGATTCCGCAGTCGTTCACAGAGAACAACCAACTGATAGAGATTGACTACCTTGACGGCTCCAACGTGCAGCACACCATCTCGGCCTCACTGAAAGACCAGGAGTGGCTGCCAGGCACCACCGTTACCTATGAGTTGTCGACTGGTGCCAGCGTAGGTACCAACGTGCTCAACGTAACCCCCGTCGTCGTAGGTCACGAGGGTGGTCCCGCCACCTTCCAGGTTACCAGCTACAGCACCTCTGGCACCACCACGACACGCCTGCCTTGGCGCATCGTGGGCTACAGTCTCGACGAGGGGCAAACCTTCTACGCCGAAAAGCCCGCAGCCTGCAATTGGGTGGGCATTGCCACCACCAGCGGCATCGGCGGTTCACAGGCGCAGACCTGCCAGATGATTATCGACGCCACAAGCAAGGATAGCACACAGACGCTCGTCATCGATTCCGAGTCAGACAAGAATGCCATCAAAGTGCAGAAAAAAATGCTCTACGACAACGGCCTGCGTGGTGGTGTGACGGGTTATTACGACCTGTCCACCCACGACTTCTACGGCAATGAGACCGCACGTAACACCGCCAACTGCTACGTCATCGACCGCGCCGGTTACTATAAGATTCCGTTAGTCTACGGCAATGCCATCAAGAACGGCCTGCCTAACCCCATCGCCTACAGCGGCACGAAAAAAGCCTTCAACAACACCGACATCACCGACCCGTGGATCTCTGCTACGGCCACTCCCAGCAGTGCCCAGCTGTTGTGGCAGGATGCCGAAGGCATGGTCAGCGAAACGGCCTCCGATGTCTTTGTACAGCAAGAGTCTGACGGCAACTGGTACCTGAAGTTCCTCATCAGGAGAGACGAGACCACCCTGCAGCCCGGCAACGCCGTCCTCGCCGTCTTCAACGGCAGCACCATCATGTGGAGCTGGCACATCTGGGTGACACCCGTCGACATCTACAACACCATCGAGGTGCGCAACAAGTACAATAACCCATACTACTTTATGCAGTCGCCCTTAGGCTACGTTAGTCTGCGTGGCGGACTGGACTACTACCCCACCCGTTCCATGATTATCAAGATTCAGCAGAGCACCGGTCTCACCGCCACTTTCCGCCTCACTCAGGCCGGTGGCAAAGCCTTCTCCTCGTCTGTTGCCACACAGGGGTATTGCACGCACTATCAATGGGGGCGCAAAGATCCGTTTAGGGGAAGCGACGGAAGACCATCTTCCACCAGCGATGGAACAGGATCCTTTCACAACGTTTATCCAACAGGAACAGCATATACGCCAACGACGGCCACAAACATCACGAGCATTCCCAACGCCATCAAAAGTCCACACATCAGACAGGTAGGTACCACGAACTGGAGTGCAGCTACCAATCTTTGGAATATCAATGCACTAACGGGAGCCGATAGCAACGGAATAATTGTTAAGACCATTTACGACCCTTGTCCCGTTGGCTTCAACGTTCCACCGACAGGAGCATTTTCCTCCTTTACAACCACAGGAGCTCAGGTTTTGAATAACACATCACAATATAGAATTGTCGGAGCATATGACTGGGGCTGGACTTTCAAGACAACGCCCTCCGATACGGACTACGGACTAATACATATACCATTTGTTGGGTATCATTATTACGACAGAAATGAAATTGGCCGTCCTGGATACTGTGTCCAATATTGGACCGCGATGCTCAAATACACTTTCCACACAATGAATACCTCATCACGAACAGATGCAGGAATCATGCAAGAATCATATACGAACTACGGCATGACTGTCCGTCCTGTCCGCTCTACCGACTAAGGAACAACTAATAATTCAATAGACGACTATGAAGAAGCAAATCCATATCACACCCCTTGGCTCTTGGCTGTTAGCCATCAGCCTTCTTGCTGTCAGCTGTGCTGACGACATGAGTCCCCTCAATTCCCCCGAAGGAGGGAAGGACGGGCAACCCATTGCCATCGAGGTGGACGACAGCCAGGACTGGCGACAGGAGCAGCAAGGCACCCGCGCCGCAGGCATGGCGTCGCACATCACACCGCTGACAAGCAATGGACAGCCGACAGGCATGGCCCTCGCCTCCTCCGTCGTGAACGGCATACGCTCCTCCCACACCATGAACCGGGGAGAGCTGACGCGCGGCACGGCCAAGACAGCATTAGAGGGCGACTTCGCCGTGCTGGCCTATGACTACGCCAATACCGACGTCTGGGGCACCGCTGCCGTAGGCATCACCTACAAGACCACAGCCACGGCCAACGCCACGAGCACGGCATGGAGCCTCGCTACAACGAAGTTCTGGCCCGGCGCCGGCCGCACGCTCCGCTATGTCGGCTATTCGCCTGCTGCCAACAGCTGCATCCGTTCCGTTGCCGACGTAGGGGCGACGGGCGTGCCCACCCTCACCTGGGAGGTGACGACCGCCGTACAGGAGCAGGAAGACCTCATGGTGGCTGTCAGCCCTGAGAGCACGTGGGGCACCAACTACGGCAAGATGACCATGCCGTTCCGCCACGCCCTGACCTGCATCAAGTTCGGCATCGGCAGTGCCGGCATCGTCAGCAACGCCACCATCAAGAGCATCGAGCTACTCAACGTGGCCAAGAGCGGCACGCTCCACATGGAGGAGAGCGGCTGCCGCTGGGTCGCCGATGAGAGTTCGCGCACGAACTTCATCATGGACAATCTGGGCTTCGCCACCAATGGTGCCTTGGCCAACACCATCATTGCCCCGGCAGTGGAGAACGGCCAGAGCCAGACCACCATGCTCATGGTTCCGCAGGAGCTGACTGAAAACCAGCGGATACGCATCGTCTATCACGACAACAAAGAGAACACCGACAAGACCGTAGCCGCCACGCTGGAAGGCCAGACATGGCTGCCCGGCACCACGGTGACCTACCTCATATCCACGAACACCTCGACCTTTCGCAACGTGCTGACAGCCACCTCATCGACGGTAGGTCATCAGGGCGGACAGCTGACCTTCGAGATTACCAGCTATGCCGCCAGCACCGCCGACGGCACCTATGACCACGACCTGCCTTGGCGCATCGTGGGCTACAGCGACGACGAGGGCCTGTCGTTCCACACCGAGAAACCCGCCAGTTGCAATTGGGTGGGCATCGTGACCACCAGTGGCGCGGGCGGACCGGAGGCGCAGCAGGGCATCATCACCGTGACACCGGCCGCTGCCGACTCCACCCGCGAACTGTCTATGACGGCTACCGACGAGTACTACGCCAACAGGGTGCTCATCAAGCAACTGCGCGCTGACGGCACCCAACGCGGCACCAACACCGACTACTTCGACCTCTCGACCCACGACCTCATGGGCAACAAGACGCTGCGCAACACCGCCAACTGCTACGTCGTCAACCGTCCCGGCTGGTACAAGCTGCCCCTCGTCTATGGCAATGCCATTAAGAACGGTCAGCCCAACGCCATTGCATGGACAGGAACGCCCGCCGCTGCCGCCAACGGCACCATCACCACACCCTATATCAAGGACAACGGTGCGCCCGACAACGGCGTGCTCTGCTGGCAGGATGCCGACGGGCTCGTCAGCGTGAACAACGACCTGGAGTACGACAGCACCACGGGTGACTACTACCTACTGTTCCGCGTGGCCAGCGGCACCATCCAGCCCGGCAATGCCATCATCGCCGTGCGTAACGGCAGCACCATCCTGTGGAGCTGGCACATCTGGGTCACCCCCGTCGATATCTGCGCCACCAAGGAGCTGACCAACCGTCAGGGGTATAAATACAAGATGATGCCTGTGGCATTAGGCTGGGTGCCGCTGAACGGCAAGGCCGTCTATTACCCCTCGCGCTCCATGCTCGTCAAGGTGCAGCAGTCCAGCGGCCAGACCGCCGTCTTCCGCATCTCGCAGAGCACCGGTGCCGACGTTCAGGACGCCACCTTCGGTTTCGCCCCCTACTACCAATGGGGACGCAAGGACCCGATGCTGCCGAGCAAGGGCATTCTGCATGAGGACCACGACCAGTTCCCGAATCCTTCCACCAACAGTCTGAAGTGGCAGGTGGTGAGTGGCTCCAAGACCCTCTCCTATTCCATCCAGTACCCCTATTGTTTCATTGGTTCCAGCGGAAACTGGTGTTCCTCCAACTGGAATAACCTTTGGGATGCCAATGGCTATACCGGCTGGGGCGACTATGAGGTGGAGAAGACCATCTACGATCCCTGTCCTGTGGGGTTCCATGTCCCAGCAGCCAACTTCGCCACCGGCTTTACCAAGACGGGAGCCGATGTCACCAGTGTCAGCAACATGAATGTGAAGGGAAGCTTCCAGCAAGGCTGGTTCGTCTATACAAACAGCTCTAAGACAGAGACTCTCTTCATGCCTGCAATCAGCGACCGTCAGCAGTCGGGAGGCTATCTGCAGGACGACGGCTGGGGCTATTACTGGCCGGCAACAACGCCGAGCAACAGCACCAGAGGCATTGAGCCTTACCTCGGTCCCACTAAAATCGGACCGCAGCAGGGAGGCGACTATAAAGCCTGGGGCTTCACCGTCATGCCCTGCATGGACAATTAACCTAAAAGAGCGTGATGACCAAGCCATCACGCTCTTTTTTATTCTGCTTATCGTCTCTGCTAACGTCCAAGCACCACCTGCTTCCCCGTCTGCTTCGCCGTTCTCCTGATGTAGATTCCTTTGCGGACGGGCTTGGCCGTGAGTCGTCGTCCACCGGTGGTGTACCATGCGTCTGTGCCGGCTGTCTTGTTAGCGGTGCTGATGCCCGCAGCCTGCTCCTCAGCCTCGCGCTCCGCCTCCTCCTTGGCCGCCAGGTCAGCAGCCCGCTGGGCGGCGAGGTCCGCCGTCAGTTGGGCTATGAGCACATCCACGGCAGCCGTGTTCTCCTCAAGCGTCTTCGCCTCGTCGTAGGTCAATGCCTCGATAGCCGCCTTCATCTCCGCTATGAGCGTCTGACATGCCTCGCTGTCGTCCTCGGCCGCCATGGCCTCAGCCGTCGTTGCCTGTGCAGTCTGGTATTCGGCGAAGGCTGCCTTGTCAGCCGCCAGCTTTGCGGCAGCCTCAGCAGCTGCCTTCTCTGCCGCTTCACGCTCCGCCTCCTCCTTGGCCGCCAGGTCAGCAGCCCGCTGGGCGGCGAGGTCCGCCGTCAGTT
>Ga0310696_10001281_pt1 | contig 36690 bp, 58 predicted proteins | sample AusTroGonzalo_MG_4_FD_203885 | JGI IMG/M metagenome (GOLD analysis project Ga0310696, IMG submission 203885) | Bovine rumen microbial communities from tropical cattle in Woodstock, Queensland, Australia - Gonzalo_02 (v2) (version 2) | ecosystem: Host-associated > Mammals > Digestive system >... | reverse complement strand
CTCAATTTACAGCGCGTTCGTTTTTTTGAGATTTTTTGAAAATTTTTGAGTGAAGTTTCAAAAACAACTTTAAATCTAAAATTACATTTTGATTTTTAAATAGACTTAAAATTTTTTTAAGGTGGCTATATATGGACGTTTCCAAAAGACAAAAAGATTTAGAAAAAATATTTTTGGCTTTGGACGACGCTGCAAAGGGTGCAGTTTCGGAGCTGATTGAACACATTATATTTCTTGAAGTGAAGCTTGAAGAACTAAAGCAATATCCGTTCATTGAAGTTAATCCGAAAAATCCAATGCAGCAGCGTGCAACGCTTGCAGCTAAACAGTACAAAGAATTATTACAGCAATACAACAATTGCATAAAGATTCTTTTAAGTGCTTCAAATAAAAGTGAGGGTGAAGAAACAAGCCCGTTGCGTGAATATCTGAAGAAAATAAAAGGTGCAAAGAATGGAGATAATTAACAAGAAGGTTTCGGAACTGATTCCGTACAAGAACAATCCGCGTATTAATGACAACGCAGTTGACGCGGTGGCGGCTTCAATCAAAGAGTTCGGCTTTCAAGTTCCAATTGTAATTGATACAAATAACGTGATCGTTGCCGGACATACACGATACAAAGCAGCGTTACAGCTCGGACTGGACGAAGTTCCGTGCAAGCTTGCCGACGAATTAACGCCGGTGCAAATCAAGGCTTTCAGACTTGCCGACAACAAAGTTGCAGAACTTGCAACGTGGAACGAGGATTTGAAGTTTCTTGAACTTTCAGAACTTGAACCGTTAAATGTTGATATGTTACAGTTTGGGTTTTTACCCCCCCCTGAAAATTTGTGCGATTTTGACGAAACTGATTTGGACGACAACAGGGTAAAAGACGAATTCATTATTACGATAAAATTTGACAACAAGCTGATTTTTGAAAATATCAAATCGGAGCTTGAAGAACTTCAGAAGTCAAACAGCTTTTCAATGGCGGTGAAAATGCAATGAGACTGACGAAGGCAAATACAAAAGCTGTAAAGTATGCTTGTGAAAATTTCCATTACTCGAAATCAGTTCCGACTGTTCAATTTGCATACAACGTATACAACGATTCTGACGAATGGTGCGGCTGCATAATATTCGGCGGCGGTGCAAATAACAATCTTTCAAAGTCGTTTGATTTGATATGTGGTGAAGTGTTAGAGCTTGAACGAGTTGCTTTAAACGGTAAACAGGAATGTACGTCAAAAGCAATTGCTTTATCGTTAAAGTTGCTGCATAAGGATAACCCCATTTGTAAAATGGTGTGCAGTTATTCAGACCACCGTCAAAAGCATATAGGCACGATTTATCAAGCTACAAACTGGTTGTATTTGGGCGTTGTAAAAACAACTGATACACAGTATTTTTACAACGGCAAATGGACGCATGAAAGAACGATCAACAGCAAATCAAACAGAGATGAATTAAAAGCAAAATTACCGAAGCGCGAAAACAGCAACAAATTTAAGTATGTTTATGTATTCGATAAAGCATTGAAAAAACAGTATCAAAAGCTTTCTTTGCCATACCCGAAAGATAAAGACTTGACAGCTTGTTCACAGCAAGTACAAGAAAAAACACTTTCAAATAAAGCACGCTGATATTATCAACGTGCAGTATGCGTGAATAGTTCAATAACAGAACGCTTTGCAATCCTGTAAAGAAATAACGGTTTAAATCCGATTTTCACGCTCCATAGGTGACAAAATGAGTAATTACCTTTTACAATATCGTGAAGCTATCAGAAACGGTGAAATAATAGCCGGCTATGATATGATTCAAGAGCTTGACAACTTAATTGCTGACTTAGACAATCCTGAATATCAATACATTACTGACGACGCGGAAATCAGAATTGATTTTATTGAAAATTGTATCAAGCTGACAAAAGCACCGTTTTACGGGCAGCCAATGATATTGATGTTATGGGAGAAAGCATTTATTGAAGTTGTATACAGCTTCAAAGTGCGTTCGATAGATACCGGCAATTGGGTTGACCGCTTTCAAGAAATTCTGCTTTTAATCACACGAAAATGTGGCAAAACAGAATTGATTGCTGCATTACTGATTACTGAATTGATAATAGGCGATTACGGCATTGACATTGTTTGTTCCGGTATGGACGACGGCACCGCTGATTTGGCATACCAGGCTGTTGATACTATGCGTTTGATGATTGACCCAAAAAGCGTTGACACTTGGCGAAATCAAAAAGGCATAAAATGCATGATTAACGGATCCCATATTTACAAGCTTTCAAATTCAACTCGACAGCGCGAAGGAAGAAACATTGATGTTTGTTCGATTGATGAAATTTGGAGTTTGCCGGCAGACGGTGACATTTATAAAAGCGTGCAGCAGTCAACGTCGGTAAAGGAACGATACAAAATATTTATGTTTGGTTCTGAAGGCTTTGTAAACGACGGATTTCTTGACCGTAAACGTGCTGAATATCAAGCGATCATTGACAAAGAGGACGACCGCGAAAGCGCAAAACGTAAATTGCCGTGGTTCTATACTCAGGACAGCGAAAGCGAAGTTTGGAACACTGACGCAAAAGGCATTTCCAAAATTTGGGAAAAATCAAATCCGTCAATCGGTCAGATCAAGAAATGGAGTTATTTGCGTGACCGTGTTGACGAAGCACGCAAGTCAAAGTCAGATCGTGTATTTGTTTTGTGCAAGGATTTCAATTTCAAGCAGAACAGTGCGCAAGCGTGGTTGAATACAGAAGATTATAAATATTCTGCTGTATTTGATATAGAAACATTTCGGAACGCTCTTTGTTTGGGAGCTGTTGACCTATCTGAAACAACAGATATGACAAGCGCGAAAATCATGTTAATGAAAAAAGATGATCGCACAAAGTACATATATCAACATTATTGGATTCCTGAAAGCAAGCTTGACAACGCTGACGACAAAAACGCCGGTGCAAAGTATAGAGAGTGGGCGAAAGAAGGTATATTAACGATTTGCGAAGGAAACGACATTGATTTGACATTGGTTGCAGATTGGTTTTATACGCTTTACCGTGATTACAACATAAGGCTGTATAAATGCGGCTATGATGTGAAGTTCTCGAAAGATTTCTTGAAAAGAATGGACGAATACGGCTTTGATTATGAAATGATAATGCAGAACAAGCTGACACTTTCAAATGCAATGAAACTATGTGAAAGCGATTTGAAAGCACAGTATGTAAATTATAACGAAAATGATATTGACGCTTGGTGTTTGGGTAACGCTGCAATGGAAGTTGACAACGTGGGAAACTGTCAGGCTGTCAAGATCGCCGGACAACCAGGAAAGCGCATTGACGGAGCTGTAACATTTATTATCCTGTATGAGTGTTACAGACGATTCAGAAGCGATTTTATAAAAATGCTGAAATAAAAAATTGAAGGTGATATAAATTGAAGATATTTGACAAGCTTTTTAAAAAACCGCCGAGAAACACAAAACCGGCATTGACGCTTGACGGCTTTTATCCGTGGTATACACAGTTTGGCACAAATATTTATGCTTCAGACGTTGTGCAGCAAGCATTGAAATGCATTGTTGACGAAATGAAGAAATTAAATCCGACGCACGTCCGGTATATGGGTAATGACCCTGTTCCGGACACTGAAAGCACAATACAGCGCGTGCTTGAACAGCCGAACGATTTAATGACCACGTCTGAATTTATAGAAAAAATCACTTGGCTTTTGTTGCTGAATTATAACGCTTTTATCATTCCGCAGTATTATACATGGATTGACGATAAAACCGGAGCAGAACGGCGAAGATATGAAGCACTTTACCCGATAAAGCCGACACAGGTTGAATTTATCGAGGACGAAAGCGGCGCGTTGTTCGTTCACTTCTATTTCTTGAACGGTTACGACACAACAGTGCGTTACAGTGATGTTATACATTTACGATATAACTATTCTGTCAATGAATACATGGGCGGCGACTTAATGGGGCAGCCTAATCATGAAGCATTACTTGGAACATTGCAGCTGAATTATGATTTACTGCAAGGCGTTGCAAAAGCAATGAAAGCAAGTTACGCAGTCAACGGAATAGTAAAGTATAATACGCTGATTGACGACGGAACAGTTGAAAGAAATCTGCAAGAGCTTGAACGCAAATTGCAGAACAGCGAAAGCGGATTTTTGCCGCTTGACCTGAAAGCAGAATTTACACCGCTTGAAAGAAAAACGTCAATCGTTGACCAAAACACACTCAAATTTATTGATGAAAAGATACTGCGAAATTGGGGCGTTCCGCTTGCTATTCTGACAGGTGATTACACAAAAGAGCAGTACGAAGCGTTTTACCAAAAGACACTTGAACCGCTTGCAATAGCATATTCACAAGCATTTACGAAAGGTTTGTTTACACCGCGTGAAAGATCGTTCGGAAACAGAATTGAATTCTATCCGAAAGAATTAATCTTTATGACGGTAACGCAGACGCTTGAAATGATAAATATTCTTTCGCCGACGGGTGCGCTGTTTGAAAATGAAAAACGTGTTGCTTTAGGTCTGCGTCCTTTGCCGGAGCTTGAAGGTAAACGTTATATGTCATTAAACTGGATAGACGCGGAAAACGCTGCACAGTATCAGACCGGCGAGAAAGTGAACGTTGACGTTGTTGACGAAAATAAAACAGTTTCGGAGGTATAAAGATTATGGCAATAACACTTCAAGGACATACAGCCGATTATTACGGCGAAAGTACCGACGATAAACCAACAGACGCAGAAGTAAATGCAAAGTTCAAAGAATTGAATACGGGCAAAGAATATTTCTTTAACGGTTCAACTTGGGTTGAAATTGGAGGTACAACAACATGATTACATTAAAAGGCAGTTCGGCAATATATGAAGGTACAACAAACGACAGCAAACCGACGACCAATATTGAAGTAAATACACTATTCCACGAACTTGATACAAACAAGTGGTATTACTTTACAACCAGTTCAACATGGGTTGAAGTTCCCAACACGGGCGGCGGCGGTGGCAGCAGCTTCACACCGACAGAAGAACAACTTGCAGCAATGAATTCCGGTATTACTTCTGAAGATGTTACACAGATCGGAACCAATGAAAACGACATTTTAATACTTCAAGATTCAGTCAATGGACGTGAATTTACATTTACAAGTGGTGGTAATATTGCTACAAATGTTGACGTTGGAGCAACTGTTGATGTTACGCCTAATCCAGTTGGTACATGGAGCTATACAATTTCACCATGTAATGCAGGTGAGGTTATAACAATCACTGGTCAAGGTGGTTCAACACCGAGATTATGGGCTTTTACTGATAAAGATTATAAGCTTATAAGTAAATCGGCAGATGGTGCAGGAATGACAGGTGGAACAGTAACCGCTCCAGCTAATACAGCATATTGTATTATCAATAGTACAACTACAGCATTAGATTTTTGTGGTATAGAAGGTTTAACTTCTGTAATAGGAAATATCAATACAGTTTTAGAGGGGGTGCTCTAAATGCCTGAACATACAATAGCTGAGAATCTTACGAGATTACAAAACGCCAAAACTGCAATAGGTAATGCAATCACAGCAAAAGGCGGTACTGTTGGTGCTAATGACGGATTAGAGGACTTTGCTTCTGATATTGCTACAATTCCGAGTGGTGGAGGCGGCACTGACTTTGATATTACGATTAATTGCAAGCCTTCAACTACGCAACAAAGAAGAAGGGTTTTTCAAGAAAAATCATGGAGTGGATTAACAAATTTTTATGGTGATAGAATTTGGACTGACGGTACTGATATTTACTATTCTGACAGTTCAAATCAATATGTTCTCGATAAATCTACATCTACATGGACTACTAAATCATGGAGTGGAAAAGCCAGTTTTTATGGTAGTAAAATTTGGACTGACGGTGATGTTATATATCTTAGCAATTCTATAGAACAATATGTTCTTAATAAATCTACATCTACATGGACTGCTAAAACATGGAGTGGATTTAATGATTTAGCTGGTAATAAAATTTGGACTGACGGTACTGATATTTATTATTCTAGCAATTCAAATCAATATATTCTCAATAAATCTACATCTACATGGACTACTAAAACATGGAGTGGATTAACAAATTTTGATGGTAGTAAAATTTGGACTGACGGTACTGATATTTATTATTCTGACAGTTCAAATCAATATGTTCTCGATAAATCTACATCTACATGGACTACTAAAACATGGAGTGGATTAACAAATTTTGATGGTAGCTATATCTGGACTGATGGTGATGTTATATATCTGAGCAATTCTAATTATCAGTATATGCTCATCCCTGATACTAATAAATTTATAACAAGTTATGTTTGTTCTTTAGTTTCAGGGCTTTCGTATGCTTATGGAAATCATGTGTGGTCTGATGGAAAGGATATTTATCTATCGAATAATACAACAAGTTTAGTTCTTAAAACAGAAGAATTTAAAAATTTAAATCTACTACCATCATGTAAACCAATTTTTACACAAACTTAAAGCAATAAAATGAGAGTTTTAACGGTTCAGCAACTTTAAAAAAATAATCAAGGAGGACAAAATGAAGAATAGAAAAGAACTTGAACAGCGTTCGTTTGTCTGCGAAGTTAGAGCAGAAGAAAGCGACGCCGGCAAGATCATAACAGGACGTCCGATTGTATATGATTCAATGACAAATCTCGGCCCTTTTGACGAAGTGATTGAACGCGGTGCGCTTACAATGACAGATTTGACTGACGTGCGATTCTTAATCAATCACGATTTATCAAAACTGCCGGTTGCACGCAGCAGAAGAAACAACGGCAACAGCACTATGCAGCTTTCAGTTGACGAATTCGGCATGAATATCGTTGCAAACATTGATACTGAAAACAATTCAGACGCACGAACATTATACAGCGCAACGCAGCGCGGTGACGTTTCCGGTATGTCTTTTATGTTCTCCGTAAATGAGGACAGGTGGGAAAATCTCGAAAGCGATCACCCAACAAGGCATATTTTATCAATTGGCTCGGTCGTTGAAGTTAGTGCCGTGACTTTTCCGGCATATAACGCAACTACAATAAACGCTCGAAGTGATAAGGCGTTGGAGAACGCACAGCTTGTATTGGACAATGCAAGAAATCAACAGAGGGCGAAACCGTTGGAGAACGGCGAGGACGAAAGCAAAAATACTTTGGAATTACTCAAAGAAAAAACTAAGATTTTAGGAGGTTTAAAGTAATGAGAAAGAAGATTCTTGAAAGACGACTTGCAAAGCTTATGACAAAGCGCGACAAGCTGACAGCAGCCGCACTTGCTTCACAGGACGCAAACGAGGTTCGCAGCATTAACGAACAGCTGACAGACGTTAATGACGAAATCACAGATATCAATGACGAACTTGCTGATATCGCAGAAGAAGAAAAGAGAGCAGCAGCACCGGCAGTTGTTCCGCAGAACGCACAGCTTGTAAACGGTGACGTTCGTGCTTCATTCTCTGTAAATCCTAATCCCACAGAGGGCAAGAAGGACACAAGTGTTAATCCTTACGAAACAGAGGAATACAGACGCGCATTTATGAACTATGTACAGCGCGGCGCAGCTATTCCGCAGAACCTTATTAATGATGTGGTTGCATACCGCGAAAGCTTACCGGCTGATATGCGTGCCGGCGTTCCGATAACAACAGCTGACACAGGTGCAGCAATACCGCTGACAATTATGCGTGACGTAATCAACACAGTCAGAAAGCGTTACGGCAATCTTTATAGCAAGGTTCGTAAAATGTCAATACCTGGTGGCGTTGAGTTCCCAATCGGTGCGCTTCAGGCTTCATTTAAGTGGATAAATGAAAGCACAGTATCACCACGTCAGAAGCTTGCACCGCTTGGAAAGGTTCAGTTCAGCTATCATACCGGCGAAATCAGAATTGCACAGTCGTTCCTTTCACAGCTCCTTACAATCGAAGCTTTTGAAGCAAAGATTGTTGAAGTTATTGCAATTGCTTATATGCAAGCAATGGATAACGGCATTGTAAACGGTACTGGTAACGGACAGATGTTGGGTATTCTTAACGACCCACGCGTTGCAGCAACTTCACAGGTTGTTACAATGACAGGCGCACAGATCAACAACTGGACAGCTTGGAGAAAGAATTTCTTTGCAAAACTTCCTCTTGGTTATCGTGACGGTGAATTCATATTTGCACTTTCAACCGTTGACGCTTACCTTGAAACAATGGCAGACGGCAATAATAATCCTATTTTCAGACAGGCAACCGGACTTGAAGTTAATGACGGTGACGCTGCAAATCCGAACGGCAGATTTTTCGGCAGAAATATCGCACTTGTTGAACCTGATATACTTCCCGATTTCGATACTGCAAATTCAAATGACGTAATCGGTATTTACTGGCAGCCACAGGAGTATGCAGTAAATGAGAATTTCGGCTTTACAATGCGTCGTTATTTCGACGAAGAAACAAACGAGTGGGTTGACAAAGCTCTTGTTGTTGTTGACGGAAAGGTTCTTAATCCGAACGGCATTTGGCTGATTAAGAAGGGTTAATAAAGGGGGCTTGAACATGAATAATGTTGAAGCTTTAAAGGCTTTATATACTGCACTTGGCGGCAGTGCTGACAACGTTGCAAACGCTGTTACAATCGTGGACGTTTTGAACGAAATATCAAAGCTTTTCAGCGGCGATTATGACGCAACAACAAACGCAGAAGCGATTGCAAATATTGCAGAAGTTGCCGGCAGCATTGACAAACCGTCACAGGATAAGACAGTTACACCGACCACAAGCAAGCAGACAATAACAGCTGATTCCGGCAAAGTTCTCGGCACTGTAACAGTAAATGCTGTTACAGCTGCAATTGACGAAAACATTGTTGCTGCAAACATCAAAGACGGTGTGACAATACTCGGCGTGACTGGTAGTTACACAGGCGATTAATACAAGGAGGTAATAAAAGATGATCAATCAGGATAGAATTGTACCCGTTACAAAAACTGATTTACTTACACTTTACGGCACAGTGCTGAAGGCTGCAAGCGTTAGCGTTACAGCTTTGAACGCAGCTGACGTTGAAGGCAATTTTGCACAGGACACAAACAGCGCAACAGTTATTTGTTCCGAACCTGTAAAATCACTGAATTTCGGTTCAAGTGTAACAGCTGCAACTGTATATTTTATAGCTGCTTATGATTACACAGGTTTTACAAAAACAGGTGCAACACTTACTGTTACAGGTGACGTTGACGCAGACGGTTCAACACTGTATTCTGCAACACTGTCAACCAATGCGCTGACAATAGCAAAGGTCGGATTTTAATTAAAGCACGGGAGGTTACAACAATGGCAGAAAGTGCATTAATGACAGCCGTGAAAAATGCGCTCGGAGTTACCGGAACTTATTCCGACGCAACATTACAAGTTTATATAAACGAGGTTGTTGACTATATGATCGGAGCAGGTGTTTCACAGGCTGTTATTGACGCGCCATCCTCTTTCGGAGTTGTAGCACGCGGCGTTTCTGACTTGTGGGATAATGACGGCGGAAACGTGAAGTTTTCGCCGTACTTCCACGAAAGAGTTTCACAGCTTGTATTGCGTTCAAACGGGGGTTGATGTATGAGCTACAAACCAAAAGCAATCAACGAATTGCGCACGCCCGTGCAACTGCTTATACCGACGGGAACGACGAAAATAAACGGCGTTTCACGTAATAGTTACCCTGTTACCGGTGACGTGATATTTGTAAACTGGAAAACCTACGGCGGCACTGAAAGCACTGTCAACGGTTTAGTTTCAATTGCAGATACGGCACAGATAACAACGCGGTACAGACCTGATATTGCTGTTAATTGCCGCTTGTTACGCGGTGACGGTAAAGTATATGAAATCATATCCGAACCGGAAAACACTGACTTGAATAACCGCTATTTGGAATTCAAGGTTGAACGCGTAAAGGGTGGGCTATAATGGCAAAAAATAAAATCACTGTTGACTTTGACGGTTTTGACGTACTGAAAAAACAGCTTGACGAAATCGGCGGCGACGCTACAAAAAGAGCAATCGAAGCAGCGTTGAAAGCTTCACAACAGCTTATTGCCGAACAAGTCACAGCTGCAATTGAACCGCACACACGTCCAACAGGCGGCAGAACCAAAAAATCAATAGTTAAAAATAGTCCGGTTGAATGGACTGGAGACACAGCCAGTATTGGCGTGGGCTTTGATATTAGCGGCGGTGGACTTCCTTCAATTTTTCTGATGTACGGAACGAAACTACACGGGCAGCCGCACATTGAACCGGACAAGAACTTATACAACGCCGTGTATGGTGCGCAAACGAAAAAACGCATAATGCAGCTGCAAGAACAGGCGTTCAATAAAGTTTTGGAAAGGGTGATAAACAGTGAAAAGTGATTTAATTGCTTTACTTCAGACGTTGGGTTATCCTGTATTTTTACAAGGTTCGATGAACGCAAATGAAGCATACCCCGACAGCTTTTTCACCTTTTGGAACTTTGAAACACCCGAAGCGGCGTTTTATGATAATGACGCAGACCGTGCTGTTTGGGGCTTTTGGATTTACTTTTATTCTGTCAATCCTTTACTTGTGGAAACCGAACCGGAAAAAGCAAGAAAGCTATTGAAACAGAATGAATATATCCTTGACGGAAAAGCAAACGACATTGCAGTTGACCGCCCGACACACACAGGTGCGTTTTTTACAGTATATAAGTTTGAAAACTATAACAATACAGAAAGCGAGGTAAATGATAATGTCGAAAACGGTTGAATTTCGCGGTTGTGACAACCTTGTAATTGCAGAGGTTACCGCAGATGATACAACAGGATTCACAACCGGAGCTGTTGAAGTGCTTGCACCGGTTGCAGAAGTTTCAAAGACTGTTGACAGCAGCAGCGAAACACATTATTACGATAATACCGGCATGATCATAATTCAGGCAGAAGGTTCTGACACGATTACACTGACAGTTCCGGCACTGCCTTTAAACAAGCTTGCAACGATCACTGGCAAGACTGTTGACGCAACGACCGGTGCGTTTATTGACGGACCCTTAGTTGAAAAGTATTTTGCTTTAGGTTATCGTCTGAAGCTTACGGACGGCACTTACCGTTATGTATGGCGCATGAAAGGTTCGTTTGCTATTCCCGACGAGACAAGCGCAACAGAGGATAACAGCACAACAACGAATAATCAGCAGCTTACATATACCGGTATTGATACCGCTTACGAATTCGAGAACGGCGGCGGTACAAACGTAAAGAAGCGCGCACGCGGCGTTGTTATTGATGAACGTGACGGCAAGTGCGATTGTTCCACATTTTTCAGCACAGTGCAGACACCGGACACGATTGCAGCACTTGCAATTGACAGTGTAACAGCACTTAGTATTTCACCCACAACGTCAAGTCTGACTGTTGGCAACACAGCTACAATTACACCTACAACCACACCGAGTGGCAAGCCAGTTGTATTTGTATCAAGCAATCCACGCGTTGCAACAGTTTCAGCAGCCGGCGTTGTAACAGCTCTTGAAGCTGGTACAGCAGTTATTACTTGCACAGCCGGTTTATATTCTGCAAGTTGTGCCGTTACGGTTTCAGCTTCATAATAAATACTTCTTACGGGGCGGCATTAGTCGCCCCAAATTAAAAAGAACGGAGATTAATTTATATGGAAATCAAACTTAAAATTTATAATGGCAATGAGGTTGAAAAAGAATACACAGCAGAAACGATTGATTTCTCTTTCGGAGTTGTTGAAGATGTTCTTGACGCTCTTGACCTTGAAAATATGAAAACAGGAAACAAGACGGAGCTTGCAGCGATCGTTGTAAAATGTTCAAAACAGCTGAAACCGTTTTTAAAAGATATATTCACAGGCGTAACAGACGAAGAAATAAGACGCACACGCATACAGAACCTTGTTGAAGTCTTTAAAGGTCTGTATGACTATGCAATAAAAGAGCTTGGCGCAGCTACAAGCACCGAAAAAAACTGATTACGGGGGAAACAACCCCCGAAACGTTATATCAAGTATTATTTGACTTGAATTTCAATTTGTGTCAAACGTTCCCGTCTTTAGATCCTTTTCGTGTTCGTTCACAACGCTTTCACGATGTATTATTGATTTTCAAACGTCTGAATATCAAAGCTGACAAGAAAGCAAAAACCGAAGGCGTGAAGCTTGCAGACGGTACAATCAGACGACCGGCAAAAGATGATAGTTGGTACTAAAATAATTAAGGTGGTGAGATAATGCCCGAACAGAATTTTACAACAAAATACAGGGTTGATATTTCTGACTTAAAGAAAGGCATTTCAGACGCTAATAAAAGTATAAAGCTTGCAAATGCTGAGTTTAAAAACGCAACCGCCGGCATGGACGATTGGAGCAAATCAGCTGACGGACTTACAGCGAAGATAAAGCAGCAGAACAGCATTGTTGACGCTGAAAAGAAAAAGCTTGATTTACTTAAAGAGCAGCTTGACCGCCTTAATAAAGCACAGTCCGACGGACAGAAAATCATTGATGATTTAAACGACAAATACAACGAAGCTGTCAAGACTTACGGAGCAACCAGTGAAGAAGCAAAGAAGTATGCAAAGCAGCTGAGTGAAGCACAAGCAGCACAAGAGAGAAACGCAACCGCAGCTGACGATTTGAACCTAAAGATTCTAAATCAGGACACGGCAGTTAAAAATGCAGCAGCACAGGTTGACAAATACGAAGCTGCATTGCAACAGCTTACAGACGGAGAAAACGACGCGGCAGACGCTTCAGGAAAGCTTGACAAGTCTGTTGGTGACGTTGATAAATCTGCGAAAGACACCGTTGAAGGCGGTTTAAATGCTTTTGGCGTTGCTATTGGTAATTTAGCAAGCAATCTGATTTCAAATCTGATAAACAAGCTTGGCGACTTAGCCGGAGCTGTTAAAGACGCTTTCTTGGAATTTGACGAAGGTGCTGACAACGTAATACGTACGACGGGTGCAACCGGTGACGCAGCAAAAGAGCTGACAAAGAGTTATGCAAATGTTTCAAAATCAATCGTTGGTGATTTCGGTGATATCGGTGACGCACTCGGAGAAGTAAAAACAAGATTCGGCTTTACCGGCAAAGAGCTTGAAGATACAACGACACAGTTCTTGAAGTTTGCAGACATAACAGGAACAGACGGTAAAAAAGCCGTGCAGCTTGTTTCAAGAGCAATGCAAAATGCCGGTATCAGTTCCGACAAATATGCAGATGTTCTTGACGACTTGGCAACAGCTGCACAAGCAAGCGGTATTTCCGTTGAAACGCTTTCCGAAAATCTGACGAAGTACGGCGCGCCAATGCGTGAACTTGGTTTTGACACAAAAGAAAGCATTGCCATTTTTTCACAGTGGGAAAAAGCCGGCGTAAATACTGAAACTGCTTTTGCCGGAATGAAAAAAGCTGTATCAGAGTGGATAGCAGACGGAAAAAACGCAAAGACAGAATTCCAAAGCGTTCTTGACCAAATCGCAGCCGCCCCCGACATTACAAGCGCAACCGCAGCAGCAATTGACGCTTTCGGAAACAAAGCCGGTCCGGAGCTTGCAGACGCTATACAGACAGGTCGTTTTGAATACAAGGACTTTTTGGACTTGCTTCAAAACTCACAAGGCAGCGTAAACGAAACTTACGGCGAGACACAGGACGCAGTTGACAAGGCAAAGCTTGCTATTCAGAACATGAAAACAACAGCAGCAGAACTTGCTGAAGGTTTCATGGAAAAATACGGACCCGATATTGAAAGAGCAATTGCAACGATCACAGATAAACTTGAAGAATATGCACCGAAGGTTGAACAGGGAATACAATGGCTGATTGATCATTTACCCGAAATTGAAGCCGGCGTTGTTGGAATTGCAGCAGCGTTTGCTGCTTGGAAAATTGCCGGCATTATTACAGCTGTAACAACAGCACTTGCCGGAATGAGTGCAGTCGAAGCAATAGCAGCTGCTAAAACGTGGCTGTTAAATACTGCAATGTTGGCTAATCCAATTGGATTGGTCGTTGCAGCAATTGCCGCACTTGTGGCAGCGTTCGTTGTTCTTTGGAAAAAGTCTGAAAATTTCAGAAACTTTTGGAAAGGATTATGGAAAGAGATCAAAGCAACAACAGAAAAATATATCGGTGCTGTTGTTGACTTTTTCAAAACAGCTTGGAATAAGATTAAAGCGGTTTGGTCTACGGTAACAGGATTTTTCAAAGGTATTTGGTTTGAGATAAAAAAGACCACAGAAAAGTATATCGGTGCGGTCGTTGATTTCTTTAAATCCGCTTGGAACAACATAAAGAAAGCATGGAACGCAGTTATTGATTTCTTTGTCGGAATTTGGGAAGGTATCAAAGCTGTATTTTCGGCTGTTGGTGAGTTTTTCCGAAATGTTTTTGAAACAGCTGTTGAAGCTGTCAAAACAGTATGGAACGCGATTATTTCATTCTTTACCGGAATTTGGGAGGGAATAAAAGAAGTATTTGCAGCTGTTGCAGACTTCTTTAAACAGAAGTTTACACAGGCAATTGATACTGTCAAGAATATTTGGAACGCGATCATTGATTTTTATGCCGGCTTGTGGAACGGTATCAAAGATGTTTTCAAATCTGTTGGAACGTTCTTTAAAGACAAATTCACAGACGCGTACAACAAAATCAAGGACGTATTCAAAGGAATTACTGACTTTTTCGGCGGTATTTGGGATAAGATAAAAGACACGTTTTCGACGGTCGGCACAAAGATCGGTGACGCATTTTCCGGAGCTTTCAAAGCTGTTGTCAATACTGTATTCGAGTTCATTGAAAACAGAATAAACGGCTTTATCAACGCGATTAACGGCGCGATCGACGTAATAAATAAAATACCTGGTGTTGATATCGGACAAATTTCTGCCGTTGAATTACCGCGACTTGAAAAAGGCGGTGTATTAAAGCGCGGTCAGATCGGACTGCTTGAAGGAAAAGGCGGCGAAGCCGTTATACCTCTTGAAAACGACACAGACGGATTGAAAAAAATTGCCGGTTTGCTTGCTGAAGAAATGCAGCGCGGCGGCAACGTTATTAACAACAGCAACGGCAGCAGAACCGTTAATAACTATAACTTCAATCAGACAAACAACAGTCCTAAATCTCTTTCAAGATATGACATTTACAGACAGACAAAGAACCTGATAAATGCAGCAAAGGGGGTATAATTCATGTTCACACTGAAAATACAAAATACTGCCGGAGAATTATTTGAACTTACACATAATTCGCCGAACTATTACGTTACAAGCGTGCAAGGATTAACGCCCCCACCGACGAACATAAACACAGCAACAGCCGGTATTATTGACGGAACGTTTTTTAATTCTGCAAGAGTAGAACAGCGAAACCTTGTTATTACAGTTGTTTTAAACGGTGATATTGAAGCAAACAGACAGCGTTTGTATAAAATATTCCCACGAAAGACGAAATGCACAGTATTTTTCAAGAACAAATATCGTGATGTGAAAATAGAAGGTTACGTTGAAACACTCGAAGCTGATATATTTACAGTACGTGAAGCGGTGCAGATTAGTATTATTTGCCCCCGTCCTTACTTTCAAGCATTATCAGAACTATATACGGAGCTTTCAAAAACGCTTGCTTTGTTTGAATTCCCTTTCAGTATTGTTGAACCGATACCGTTTTCAGAGATCCTTGATACACCATTATGCACAGTAAATAATATCGGTGACGCTGAGTGCGGCACAGTCATTGACATTGATGTGCTTGCAGAAGTATCAGGATTAACAATCGTAAACACAACAAACAACACATACTTCAAGTTGAATTATACTTTTGCAAACGGTGACAGAGTTATTATAAATTCAAATTCCGGTGCAATGGGCGTAACGCTTCAAAGAAGTGGAACAATAACGAACCTTTTGAACTATGTTACACAAGGTTCGACGTGGTTAAAAATAATGCCAGGTGAAAACAATTTTACTGTAACGTTCGATTCCGGAACGTCTGAGGACGTCAAAATACACTTCACAACAGCGTTATTGTACGGAGGTGTATAATAATGATTCTGTATTTAAACAAGCTGCAAAATGACGCTTTTGAACGCATTGCCGTGATTGACAATGCCAGCTCCGTTATATGGGTAAAGCGTTTCAACGCTGTTGGTGAATTTGAAATATATATCAAAGCTTCAGCTGAGTTATACAGCTTGCTTGACGGTGATATATTTATAACGCGTAATGATAGCAACGTTGGTATGTATGTAGAAAAGATACAATTAAACACCGACGCTGAAAACGGTGACTATTTAACGATTTCAGGACGCAGCGCGGAATGTATTCTTGATTGGCGTATAATACAGCGGTATGTGTATAAAAGTGCAAGCACGACCGCAGAAATGATAATACGTGAACAGATAAACCGTTTGTTGATTTATAATCCTATTATCATTAACCCAAATGCTATTACATGGTTGACACTCGGAGACAATCACAACTGGCAAGACTATATTACAACGCAGTACACCGGCATGAAATTGCTTGACGTTGTTCAAGATTTATGCGTTACGTATGATTACGGCTTTGAATTTGCGTGGAACGGCAGCGGCTTCACGATCAATCTTTACAAAGGTACAGACCGAAGCTTTGACCAGTCAATAAATACTTTCGTTGTGTTTTCACCTGAGTTTGAAAATCTCGGAAACACTGAGTACATAAAAGATACTGCCAATTATGCGAACGGTGCAATAATTGGCGGTGAGGGTGAAGGCAATGACAGAACGTTTGCTTTTGTCTATCCTGAAGGCTTAACAGGTTTTCAGCGACGTATAATATACATTGACGCACGAAACACAAGCAGCGATAACGGAGAGCTGACGGACAACCAGTATAAAACAATGTTGCAAAATCAAGGCAAAGAAGCACTTGATCAGCGTAAAATAACAACTTCTTTCAACGGTGAAATACTAAATTATAATAATTATGTTTACGGCGTGGATTATAATTTGGGCGATAAAGTCAGCGTGATTAATGAATACGGCATAAGAGGTAACGCAACAATTACGGAGATCACCGAGGTTGAAGATGATACCGGCTATAAACTAATACCAACACTTTCTGAATGGACTGTTGTTGAATATGAGGAGGAAACATAAATGTCTGTAACGTACGGATTTTTTAATTCAGTCAACGGCGATCGTACATACAACGCCGACCAAATAAGCAATTATTTTTTAAAGCTGATTTCAAACGGCGTATTTGCAACGCCGTCAAATTCAATGCAAGTACAGGCTGCAACGGGAATGAACATTAATGTTTCTGCCGGTTGGGGCTTCATAAACTGCAAGTGGATAAACAACGACGCTGCATATAGTTTACAGCTTGACGCAGCTGACAGCATATTGAACAGAATAGACAGAATTGTTTTACATTTAGACAGTTCAACGGCTGTTCGTAACATCTCGATTCAAGTAAAAACAGGAACAGCAGCAACAACGCCGACAGCTCCAGAGCTGACACGCAGCGGCGACGTTTACGAACTATCACTTGCACAGATATATGTTGCCGCCGGAGCTGAAAGCATTGTACAAGCAAATATCACTGACGAAAGACCAAATACAGCTGTATGCGGTTATGTTACCGGCTTGATAGATCAAATTGACACAACAAATCTGTTTGCACAGTTCACAGACGCTTTTTATTCGTGGTTCGACGCAGTCAAACAGGATTTGACAAGTGCAACACTTGTAACGCAGTATTTAAACACGTATACAACCACAACAAGCAACGTGTCAACAATACCCATTGGCATTACACAGTACAATTTTGCGCTTGATATCCTTAATGTGTATATCAATGGTTTGAAGCTTATTCCAACAGTTGATTACACAGTTAATACAAGTGATTCAACGATCACTTTAACAAATGCGCTTGACGTGATAGGAACGCCCGTTGAATTCGAGGTATTAAAAAGCCTTGACAGTACCGGCGTTGAAAGCCTTGTAAATGTTGTTCTGAGTAATCAAGCTGCACTGGGTGGCTTGAAGTTCGTAAAATGTACGCAGTCAGAATATGACGGAATGACAACGCACGACGAAAATACAGTATATATCATTGCCGGAGGTGCTTGATATATGATTCTGAATAATGCAGAAAATCTAATGTTAGGCGACACTGATGTAAATGTTGTGTATTTGGGTGATATCGAAATTTGGAGCAGAAGCGCAGCCGTTGAACTTGACGTAACACGTTTTGACGCAACCGACCCGAAGCTTTACGACAAAAAGGGAAACGAGCTGGCGACTTTGTCAATGATAACCGGCACTATTGCGGACAACGTTTACACGACGGACGGCGGTCTGCGTGCGACCTCGGCTGCAACAAGTGATATAATTGTTGATTTTAAAAAGGACGAACCGTGGACACTGACATTTAAATTTAAAGCGTTAAATACATCAATGTCAAATAATGTTCCGTCAAGCTTAGTCAATAGTAACGACTTCAATATTGGCGTAATGTATTATCAACAATGGAGCAATCAATCACTAATTGCATTTATAAAGGGTATGAACGCAATATCACGGACTTTTTATAATGGCGGTGCGAGTTCAAACGGTTCGGGCGTTGCTGATTTGCTAATACCGTTTACAAACTTTGCGGACTTTGAACAAGAAGTACGTTTTGTAAATGACGGTGAATATTTTTCAATATACTTTGACAGCGTTTTAAAATGTCGGTGCGCTTCAAATCTCTTGAACGATATTACAAAGGTGAATTTAACAACAATCAGCAGTTTTGCAACCAACAACACAAACTTTATTGTTACAGGTCTGAAAATTGAATACTTTGCTAATAAAAAACCGTCTTACACAGCATACAGATTCAATTTTACAAAATTTCGTGGTTACGGAGTTGAAACACGTTACTGTTATTGTTTTACACGTTTGTGTTTATATGACGCAAACAATAACAGACTTGATACAGATTCAAAGTGTATTGCCGGAGATTGTATCATGTTTTACCGTTCACCGGACGTTGATCATTATTACAATCGTGACACCAAAATGCTTGTATCAAATAACAGTGGGCAGTATAAAGGACTTAATGTCTTTAATAATCACAGCTTGAATGTATACTTGTTTGTACCCGCAAATCTGCCAAAGCTTGCAAAGTATTCTTTGATTACGTCGCCTGAAAGTGAAGATTACGGAACAGAATTTGACCCTGTTTCATGGACACTTGAAACAACAGCCGACGGCGGCGAAACGTGGACGCAGCTCGACAGCAAGACAGATTACGACACACCATTAACGCGCAGCACCGAAACGCCGAAATTTGACGTTTGAAAGCATTGACAAATGTAAAGTTTTGTGATATTATATATATGTCTCCTTTCTTTTGTTCTACAATACAAAGTTGGATTCTAACCCCAAAGCCACGGCGTGCGTTCCGCGTCGTGGCATTCCTTTTTTATGGCAGCGTTTTAAATGCGTTTTAAGAGCTGCACAGCTTCAGCAATGTAAATTATACTACTTGCAGCACAGACAAGCACCACCGTACAATCTCGAAAGAGTTAAAGCACGTTTACGCACGTTTTAACACGCGCGTGCATTGACGTAACGCGTGCGTGTGTTAATAGTGACTGTTTCCAAAATGGAAATAATTGACAAATGTCAAAGTATATGTTATAATAACTTTGTTGATGGCATGATTTGTATTGGTTTTCATTTACAGTCCTTTTACCTGAAAGACGGAGCTTTACAGCTCCGTTTTTCTTTACAACTGTCAAGCTTGACAAATGTAAAGTTTTATGATAAAATATGTTTATAGTGTTCTGACAGGGATTAATAATGGTATACTTCCTTTGTTACAAGAAAAGCAGCCGGTTTTGTATCGGCTGCTTTTTCTTTATTATAATAAGTAGAACTCAACGTGTCAAAATGTTCGTGTCAAAATTCGTGTCAAATAGACGTGTCAAAACCGCTATTCGCCGTGTCAAAAATGACGCATACAAAAGCACAATTGACACGCAAAACAAATGAAAAAAGGTGCTATAAATCGAGAAAACGCGATATATAGCACCTTGTGAAAATGGCGCGGATTGAGAGATTTGAACACTCTTGTAATTAGCTTAAAATGTGCAATATACCGTGATTTGAAAATTACGTGTCAAAATTCGTGTCAAACGATATTGGTAAACCTCTATTTTTCGTCTTTATCGTCATTGCTTTGCATGAGATTTTTGAAGCGATCAGACAACGCTTGTGAATACTCTTTTTCTTTATCTTCAAACAAATGCTGATAAACATTCTTTATCATGTTCGGACTGGATTGACCTAAACGCTTCATAGCATATTTATCAGGAATACCCATAACAAGCATTTCAGAAGCATTTGCATGACGTTCTGCGTGCATAGTGTAACACGGCAGACCGTTTTTTTCACAAAGATGTTGGAACTTTCTAAGAACGGAACTTGGCAGCATGGGCGAAATGAATTCATTTTTTCTTTCAGCTCGGTCAAGTCGTTCCTTTAGTATTCCTTTTACTTCAAGTTTTCTTTTACTTGCTTTGCTTTTCAAAGTATCCTTGAAAACGTATTTACTGTTTTTATCAGGAACTTTTGCCGCGTGGATATATAATTCATGTCCGTTATAATCTTTCCATTTCAAGCCGGCAATTTCTGATTGACGCAAACCGAGTTCAACGGCGATCGTGACAGCCAGTTCAACGGACGTTCCTTCAACAATGCGGAGAATTTCGGACATTTGCTGTTCATTTGGTATAACAGGCTCTTTTGCTTCAATTCTTGGCAGTAGTATTGATTTGAAATCAAGCATAACCTTTTCTTGACGAAGTGCAGCAGTTACAAGCCCAAATTGACTTTTTATTGATTTGGGTTCGTATTTCTCAGAATTGAGATTAACCCATTGTTGCAAGTGCTTTTCTTTCAATTCCTTAATTCTTATGTTATCAATAAAGTTTAGACTGTTTCTTAGTATTATATAATAGCCGCGTATTGACGACGGTGATAAAATGTTCTCTTTGCTTTCAATATATTCCTGTACACATTGCTTTACTGTTTTTTCTTTCGGCTTTTGCTTACGTTCACGTCCTGTTTTATATGCCATTGCCTGGTAAATGGCTTCATCTTCCGTGTCAGCAGTAAACGACATTGATTTACCGTCTATCATTATGCGTACACGCCACGAACCCGACGGGAGCTTTTGAGCTTTCATAAAATTACCCCTTTCAACTTTCAAAATACAACAAACAATCCTTTTATTCGACCTTGATTGCAGCTTTAAAAGTATTATATACTCATATTAAGGATTATTTATCATTTTCGGCTATTAGCTTTTTAAAGTAAACCAAAAGCCTTTCAAACTGTTCGTCTGTCAGTTCGTCAACATAATGATTTAGATATCTTTTCTGTTTCGGATCACGTTCCCAACCCATAAGAAACGACGGTGTTGTATCAAGAGCTTTTGCAATATCAACAATCAATTCAACTGGTTTATCACGATTGTTTTCGATATGACTTATAAAAGACTTGCCACGACCTATTTTCAAAGCAAGCTGTTCTTGTGTCCAACCTTTATTTTGCCTTAATATTCTTACCTTTTCACCGGTTGTCAATGCGATCACCTCTAAATCCATTATTGTAATAAATAGTTGCAAATATGCTTGATGTATAAAAAACGACAATGTTCACAACTTATACAACAACATTTTATGTAAATTTTTCTACACAAGATTGTTGACAAATCAAAACGACTGAGTTATAATTATTATACAGTCTATTTTTACGGGGGTTGCAGATGAACCTTTTGCTATTAAATAAAAAAATCGAGGATATGAAAATTCCGATTACAGCTATTGCTGTTAAAATGGGCATTTCTCGACAGTCCTTATATCAGAAGCTTGACGGGAAAAGCAGTTTTAAAATCACTGAAGCACAAAAGATATGTGATATCCTGAAGCTGACGAACCACGAAAAAACACAGATTTTTTTTAACGATTAGGTGTAGTGATTTCTACATAAAATTCAATAATAAATTTTCAAACGGGGGTACGAAGATATGAAGGAGGATAAACACGAGACACTTGAAAGAATTCTTGATAAACTTACTGAGTATGTTACTTTTGAGATAGAAGGAAATCAAGATATTTTTCAAATTGTTCAAGCTCTTTTTCGGAAAGACGGTCAAGTTTAGTATACAAGCTCTTACGTGCAGTAGGAGCTTTTTCTTTTAGTCCGATCAGTTCCTCTAAAGAGCAGCCGAGATAATTGGCAATACCGGCAAGCGTTTCAATGCTTGGCATACAGCGTTTCATGTTAGACAGTGTATTTACAGATATACCTAAGTCTTTGCACATATCCTTTAGAAGAATATTTTTGTTCAAAGCCTCTTTGCGTATCTGTTCTGCAATTTCTTGTGATTTATACACAAAATCACCACCTTTCAATTGTGCATACATACAAATCATTAAGTTTACACAGTACAGGTATTGACAAATCACTAACTTTAATGATATAATATAACTATCTTATATTGATTAACATAACAAAAACGACCAATATAATTAAAGCGTACGGTTAATTATATTAGTTTTTGCGCTATATATTTAGTGTTGTATTAGTATTTGTCAACTTTATTATACACTAAATTTAGTGAATAGTCAATAAGATAATTATAAATAAAGCGTTGAAATTTTATTTTTATTCATTCAGCACAATTTCAAGAGAAAATAACAAAGGTTGGTGGTACAAGATTTATGACATTTGCACAAAGATTAACAATTCTGAGAGAGAAGAAAGGACTGACACAAGAAGAACTTGCACAGCTTGCAAACGTTTCACAGCCGGCTTTGTGTGCTTATGAACGCGGCAAAAATCTGCCGAGTAAAAACACGCAGATACAGCTTGCAAAAGTCCTGAAGGTTTCAGTTGATGAGCTTATGAACGACAAGACAGAAGATTGCAGCAGCGAGGGGGGCGAAAGTATTTAAATGCATAAAACAGAAGAATACAGAAGCCGCGTTTATACAGATCGTCCAGCTTATGCTGACTTTGAAGCTCCGGAGAAATTTGAAGCAATCAAAAGCATAATTGCAAAACGATTACTGGAACACCCGAACGCGATTTGTTCTTATAGCGGCGGCTCGGACAGTGATATCATGATTGATTTGATTGAACGTACAAGAAAAGCGTTTGATTTGCCACGCGTCAAATATGTATTCTTTAACACTGGATTGGAAATGAAAGCTACAAAGGATCATGTAAAAGACATTGCAGAAAAGTATGACGTTGAGATCATGAAAGCAAAACCGAAGCTTAGTATTGTAACAGCTTCAAGACGGTTTGGAATTCCTTTCGTTTCAAAAATAATGTCTTACGGACTTGAAGAATGGCAGAAAAAGAACGTTCCACTTTCAATCGCTGACGAATATGCAACGGCAGAGGATAAGCAAGCAAAACGACAGCAACTAAAAGACAAATACCCTGGTTGTCAATCGCTGATAAATTTTCTTTGTTGCTGCAACAGCTCCGGAGAACCACGTCCAAACATTCAGCTTGTTATTAATTCAAGCAAGTATATGCTTGACTTTATCAAAGAATATCCACCGGATTTTAAAATAAGCGCACAGTGTTGTGATTATTGTAAAAAGCAACCGGCGCACGAAATACAAAAGGGATATGAAATGATAATAACAGGTGAAAGACGTGACGAAGGCGGTATGCGTTCTGTACCGCGTAAAGATTGCACAACAATGTGTTTCACTGAAACAAGCAGCGGTCAATTCAGATTACGCCCTTTATATTACGTTTCAGATAATGATAAAGCGTGGTATAAAGAGTATTACAAAATCAGATATTCAGACGCTTACGAAGTTTACGGACTGACACGAACCGGCTGTTGTGGTTGCCCGATATCGTATAAAGCAATTGAGGACTTGAACAAAATCAAACCTTATGAACCAAATGTTGTGAAAGCTGCATGGGCGATATTTGGCAAAAGTTATCTTTATCGGTTGCAATACAATCAATATAAAAAAACACGAATGGATAACGAAGCCGAACAGAAAACAGTAATTGACGGTCAGTTGACTTTTTAAAGGGGGTTAATTATGCCAAAAGTATTTCTTACTGAGAAGCAAAAAGACATTAGTCGGTTGTATGATAATTTAAAGCTGATTCAGGGTGCAACCAGTAATGATGATATGGGCGTGATTATTGGCGGCAGTAAAAGGACGTATGAACGACGCGTCAAAAATCCCGAAAGTCTGACATATCAAGAAATCAAACGTTTATGCGATCACTTTCACATTGATATTGCAGCGTTTTGCAGCAGCAAATTGAAAATACAGTGAGGTTGCATTGTTATGTTGAACGAAATTGAATACAAGTCATTTTATGACAATGACGGAAATACAACTGCAATTAAAATCATTAATGACGGATTCTGCGTATTGACACTTGAATTTTACGGACAGCTGCAACCGGCAGCGGTGAAAGCTTATGCAGCCGAAGCTGTTGAACTTCTGATCGAAAAGGGCGTTTTGAAAAAGGAGAGCAAAGAAACATTAAAAAGGAGATTGAGTTAAAAATGAATGATATTCCGTTATTTGAAAAAGCAGCAGCTATTGCAATAAAACTTCAAGTCCTGGACGACGAAATTTTTTATCGTCCAGAGTGGGTGTTAAGACGCGCAACAGCCGAGGAAATTGATTTTTATTACGCAAAAATGATAGAAGGTGCATTATGATAATAAAAATCAACGATCGTGACGAATGGCTGAAAGTTCGTAAAGTTCAAGGCATTGGCGGCAGTGAAGCCGGTGCAGTTCTCGGCGTGAATAAGTATCAAAGCAATGTTGACTTGTGGGAGCTGAAAACAGGCAGAACAGAAGCCCCCGACCTTTCGGAAAATGCAGCTGTAATGTTCGGCAAATTTGCTGAAGAACATTTGCGTGAATTGTTCAAGCAAGATTATCCGGAATACAAAGTTGATTATCACGAATTTGATATTTATGTCAATGACGCATACCCATTTATATTTGCAACGCTTGACGGCGAGTTGACAGCTCCGGACGGTTCAAGGGGTATACTCGAAATCAAAACGACAACGATACAAAACAAACTGCAATGGGAGCAATGGGAAAACAAAATACCTGATAGCTATTACGCGCAAATATTACATCAATTAGCCGCCACAGGTTGGGATTTTGCAATCCTGAAAGCGTATATTCGTTACCACATTGACGGCGAAGTTCGTGTAACAATACGTCATTATCGCATTAACAGAAAAGACGTTCAAGAGGATATTGCGTTTCTGATAAAGCGTGAAACGGAATTTTGGCAGCAAGTTCAAGACGATGTTTGCCCGAACTTGATACTGCCGGAGATTTGAAAAAAGGTAATTCAAATCATTAATGAAAAGGAGTGTAAATAATTGGAATTAGTTTTAAAATCAGCGGAAATAAATTTACCGAAAGAGATTGACAACCTTGAAGCTTTGAAAGCTGAGTTGATTCCGAAGCTTGAAAAGTATAACAACCTGGTCGTTACAGCTGACAGTATTAAAGAAGCTAAAGCAGATAGAGCTGCATTAAATAAACTGAAAACAGCAATTGACGATCAACGAAAAGAAATCAAAAAGCAGTACCTTGAACCATACAACGTTCTTGAAAATCAGTGCAAAGAAGTGCTTGCACTTATTGACGCACCGATACAGGCTATTGACAAGCAGATAAAGGCATTTGACAACATAGAAGAAAACGAAAAATACACGGAGCTGACAACAGCCTTTGCAGCTCTTGAAGCTCCGGAGTGGATAAGCCTTGACACTGTTTTAAATCCGAAATGGAAAAACAAGACTGCAAAAACAGATTCGTTAATATCAGAAATGACAGCAAAAACGAAAGAGCTTGTTGAAGGACTTGAAAAAATCACAGATATGTACAAAGCAGAACCGTATTTGCTATCAGTTACAGAGTTTTTCAAACAGCACAAGGACTTTTCAAAGACTGCCGTTTATGCGCTTCAGATGAGTGCAGCATACAAAAAAGAACAGGCAGAAAAAGAAAAAGCCGCAGCACTTCAAAACACGTTTCAGAACGCGCCACAAGACGCGCCCACAGTCAGCAATGAAAGTATATTACCCGAAGCGCAGACACAGCAAGAAACGCAGCCTATACAGTCACAGCCAATATATAAAGGCAGATTTGAAGTTGAAGCAACAAAAGAGCAGCTGCAAGCACTCGGAAACTTCATGAAAGCAAACGGGATTAAATTTACAACGATAAAGTAAAGGAGATTTTGAATAATGGCAGTAAATAACAGCTTAGTGACACAGCAGCAAGCAGAACAGAATTTACCGTTTTCAACTGTAATCAATTCTGTACCATATCAAAAAATGATTTCACAAGCTTTAAAAGACCGTAATACAGCAAATCGCTTTATATCATCTATCGTGTCAGCGGTCGCCACAACACCGACATTACAGACTTGCACACCAAAAACAATTGTTAGTGCTGCATTGCTCGGAGAAGCTTTAAAGCTTTCACCGTCGCCGCAGCTCGGACAGTTCTATTTAGTTCCGTTCAAGCAGAAAGAAAAAAGAGACAAAAACGGACGTGTTGTTGCAGAAGCTTGCACAAATGCAACGTTTGTACTTGGTTACAAGGGGTATATACAATTAGCAACCAGGTCCGGAGAATACAAGCACATTAATGCAATGCCGATCAAAGACGGTGAATTAATAGACTATAATCCTTTTGACGACGAAATTGTTCTAAAGTATACAGACAATGAAGAACTACGCGCAACAATGCCGACAATAGGTTACTATGCAATGTTTGAATATCATAATGGTTTTAAAAAGGTTCTGTATTGGAGCAAAGAAAAGATGATCGCGCACGCAGCTGCATATTCACCGGCGTTTACTGCCGAAGGCTTGAAGCTATTGGAAAGCGGAAAAGTGCCACAGAACGAAATGTGGAAGTATTCAAGCTTTTGGTACAAGGATTTTGACGGTATGGCGTGTAAAACAATGTTGCGTCAGTTAATAAGCAAATGGGGCTTAATGTCAGTAGAAATGCAGAAAGCATTTGACGCAGACGGCGGCGTAATAGGTGAAAATGGAGAAATCACATTTTCCGAACCTGAAGCAGAACAGCAGTCACAGCAGCCGGAAAATATTGTTGACGTTGAACCAGTGCCGGCAGAAACAGAAAGTTTTGCGGAAATGCTTGGGGGCTAACATATGAATAAAAGCATATTGATCGGACGACTAACCGCAGACCCAGAGTTGCGGCATACACAAAGCGGTGTTGCAAGCTGCCGTTTTACCCTTGCGGTAAATCGCAAGTATAAGAACGACAACGGCGAATATGAAGCGGATTTTATAACGTGCGTTGCGTGGAGACAAACCGCTGAATTTGTATCACGATATTTCAGCAAAGGAAAAATGATCGCCGTTGAAGGAAGTTTGCGTACTGGCAAATATCAAGATAAAAACTATTCTGATGTTACCCATTATACAACCGACGTTTATGTTGACAACGTGGAGTTCTGCGGCGACAAGAGCAGCAGCACAGAACAGCCGGTACAGGCTACAATGACATATAAACCGCCGGAGATCATTCCGAACCCAACAAAAGCCGCTGCACAAACGCAGCAGCAACAATTTGATTTGTCTGACTTTGAAGAAATACTATCGGACGGCGACGTGCCATTTTAATGGGGGTGAATAAATGGCAGTATATAGAAATATTGCACTTTCATTTTGGACTGATAGAAAAATTGATGAGGATTTCACCCCCGAAGATAGATATTTTTATCTTTATCTTTTATCAAACCCACACACCAACATTTGCGGCTGTTATGAAATTACTTTGAAACAAATGTCAAATGAAACTGGATATTCTGAAAGCAAAATAAAACATCTTTTGGAAAAGCTTGACAAGATTCATAATGTTATCAGATACGACAAAAAAACAAAAGAAGTTTTGATTATTAATTTCAGTAAATACAATTGGTCGAGTTCTGACAAGTTCATAAAAGCAATTTTTAGAGTTTGCGAAAGAATAAAATCACCAACTTTCAAAAAAATAATTTTTGAGCTTGCTAATAATAATATATTACCTAAAGATATATATAATTATAGTACAGTTACAGATACAGTAACAGTTACAGTTACAGAAACTGCTGCAGATACAGCTGCAGATACAGCTGCAGATACAGATACAGATACAGATACAGATGTATGCATACCGTATACATACGGTATGCATACCGTATCAAAACAAAATAAATTTCAAAAACCAACCGTTGAAGATATAAAAAACTATTGTTTTGAAAGAAAAAATCACATAAACGCAGAACAATTTTTTGATTTTTACGAAGCCAACGGGTGGGTACAAGGAAAACAAGGCAAACCTATCAAGGATTGGAAAGCAGCTGTCAGGTTATGGGAACGAAGCCGTTACAATGATAATCAAGTTGGCGGTAAAAGTTCACAGGATAACTTGATACAAGGTGCAGACGGTTTCTTTTATGACGAAAACGGAGAAAAATATATATGACTTTCAATGATTTGCTTGAAAATCTATCACCTGAAGTCAAACCGCAGCTGTCAAGCGATCCTACAACGTGGGATAATGAAACTTTCATGAAATGGCAAGTATCAGAATATAACAAAAGTTCAAGAGAACCCAAAGAGGGTTACAACTGCACAGCTTGTAATAACAGGGGCTATTTTGCATTGATTAATTACGCAGGTGATTTTGCTTTACGTCCCTGTACTTGCCTAAATGTTACACAGCAAATCAAAAACGCAAACAATAGCGGTTTTGGTGAAATGCTTGAACGCTATACGTTTGAAGCGTTCAACGACAGCGAGGACTGGCAGAAGAAAATGAAAGCCGGTGCAATGCTTTACACGCAACAGCAAGAACTTTCATGGTTATATATCGGCGGTATGAGTGGAGCAGGTAAATCACATATTTGCACAGCAGCCGCGTACAAGCTCTTACAGCAAGGCAGAGTTGTCAAGCTGATACATTGGCGTGAAACGTTTCATGATTTTGAAAGTTTGCGATTTGTTGAAAACGGTTACAATGATTTACTGACGCAGCTAGAAAACGTTGAAGTGCTTGTAATTGATGATTTCTTGAAGGGTGCAGACAGCATAAAACAAGGTTCGGCGTTAGAAATCGCGTTTGAGATCGTAAACCGCAGATACAACAAACGCAAAGCAACGATATTCAGTTCTGAATATCAGTTGAACGAACTTGAAAAGCTTGACAGGGCGTTGCACGGCAGAATTAAAGAACGGTGCGGCAAATTCGTTATGAGTATTAAAAACGATGAAAGCAGAAATTACAGGAAAAGGGGTGAAAAATGAAAATAGTAATACCAGGCGTTCCGGTTGGCAAAGGTCGTCCGAAGTTCTCAACGTTCGGCGGCTATCCGAAAGCATACACACCAGTAAAAACGGTTAATTATGAAAACTTGGTAAAGATAGCATTTCAGCAGACGGGTGAACAGCCTTTTGAACGTGAAACGGAACTGCGTGCAGAAATAACAGCGTTCTTTCAGATTCCGAAAAGCACAAGCAAGAAAAAGCGTTTTGAAATGCAAAACGGTTTGTTGCTGCATACAAAGAAACCTGATTGCGACAACGTTGCAAAAAGCATACTGGACGCTTTGAACGGACTTGCATACTACGACGACGCGCAAATTTGTCAGCTGACAGTATGCAAGATGTACAGCAACGAACCACGCGCCGAAGTTGTGATAAATGCAATTTGATAAATGCTAACACGTTCATACACACGGTTAGCAAAGCGTACAACGCGTTTTTAGTGGGTGGGTAGTATAACTATATTACCAACAACACAGAACGTCAAAAAACGCGTTTAAAATGCTTGTTTAGAAATGAGGTTAAAATCCAATGAAAGTTAAAGATTGTTCAAAGTGCAGAAAAGACATTTTGAAGGCTGCACGTGACGAATACATAAAAAGCCAATATGCGATTTTGCAAGATTGTGCTTTCACGTTTGCGATTTATGCAACCGTGGGAACTTTAACGGCAATGGTACGGCGTGGGCGTTCCAAAGAGTATATACAAAAGCTGTATGATGATATCGTGATGATATACGACACGCCGCAGATGTTCGGTAAAGATATAAGCGTTGGTGAGTTAATGCGATCGCTTGAAAGAGAATACGACATTGACTTCAACCGCATAAACGTTCATATCGAAGATGAAAAAGCATTTATAAAATCGCTGAAAGAAGGAGAAAAGCAAAAATGACAATCAACCAATGTATTGAACAACTAAAGGATTTGAGACAGGACAAAGACAGGTTTTATAAAACCAAATATCCCGACGGAGCTGACACAGACACGCTTGTAAAAGACATACAAGCTCTTGATATTGCAATTGATATTATTCAGGAATATCAGAACGAAAAAAGACAGGCAATGCTGCAAGCTCCAATACTTCAAAGGAGTAAAAACGAATGAGCAGCAGCAAAGTTTTACTTGAACGAATGATAGCCAGTGCCAATCTAATGAACAGTAATGTTGTTGAGGGTGACAAGTTCAAATACAAAATGAATGAACAGCTTTTGAACTACGTTGCAGAAATCGCCACGGATATGGGCTTGATTGTTCATATCTTCTGGCAGCGTGACGGTCAGATCGGCGGCGTTCAATGCGGAAAAGAAACAAAACAGGCGGTAATATATGAAAGTTTATGAATTGGAATTTGATTGCAGATTTACGAAGCTGACAGAAAGAGCTGAAGAACAGCGCGTGATTTCAGTATATAGTTTAAATTGTTTTCCGAGTGCGAACGATTGGCACGCAGTTTTTATAAAAGTCTACGAAATTATCAAAAAAACAAATATGAATTGCATTTCAATCAAATTTGTGAAAGCTTACGAAAAGGAGAAATAAATGGATATCAGAATAATAAAAATAATACGTGACACAGATTTTTCAATCCTGAATGATAACGACGAAAACGACAATGTAATAAAATTCGATGATAAACACGGAACGGTTTATTATGTTGCCGGACTTATCGAGAACGACGAGGACGCATTAATGTGCGTTGGTTGTGTAGACGGTGAAAAAGAAACACGTATTGCTTTTCATGACGGTTTTAAAGAATTTAAAGACGGTTGGGATAAACTTTTAGGCAGAAGTCAGTCAACAGAATTTCCGACAGAACCGCCGTTTAATTACGATGGTGAAATGCCGGTTGAATGAGAGGTGAGAAAGAATGTGGATTTATGTTTTAGGCGCAGTAATCGGACTGTTTTGCTATACACTCGGCTATTTTACCGGCAAAGCTTTCGCAGCTGATAAGATTGACAAAATGCGTGAAGAAATGCAAATCGAAGATGAATTCGACAAGTTATTCAAGGGTGACAAAAAATGAAAACAATTATTGATATCTTTCTAAAAATCACAGGGGTTTTTATGATAATATCAACAATTGGTTTATTGATCATATTTCGAGGAAACAAGGGGGAATAAGTACGCAGAACAGACTGACAGACGACAGAACATATTTGACTGTAAAAGCTAATGCAGACAGTTTATTGTCTGCCGGCTTTGAAGTCAGCATAATGGATTTAAGATATATAAAACTTGCTGAGTACGAACGCAACGAAGAAAAGCGGCAACAGACATTTGAAAAAGTTCTGAATGAAAACGCGGCGTTGCGTTTGGAGCTGAAAGAGCTGCACGAAATGAACAGCCGATTGCGTGAAGCTCTTATGCGGCAAAGCTTGGATAAATGCGAATACGAATAAAGAAAGGCGGTTTATAATGCTTGAATTTTACATAAAAATCTGCATAAACTGGACTGACAATGCAGAAAATCAAAATACAACCTTTAGCACATTTTGCAAGGGTGTTTATAAATCGCCGTATCACAAAGGCGGTATTCTGAATGATGTGTTTCTGATCGGCAAGGCATTGAAGCATTTTGCCGGTGAAAATCCTGAAGCAAAAATACTTGAAATTGGCGTTATAGAAATTGCACAAAAAGAGGATTGCGAAAAGGGGGCGTTTTAATGGGTTTATTTTGGTGCGGTGCTATGGTCGGCGGCGTTACTATGTTTATGGCAATGATTATTATTGCTGCACAAGCTGTTGACGAAAAAGAACGGCAGATAAAATATATCAAAAACAAGCTGCATGATATGGCGAGGGTATATAAAAATGACTATTGACGAAATGATAAAAAGAACAGCCAAAGCAACAGCACGGGAGATTGTTGAACAGTCAAAGCAGAAACGTCAAAAGGACAGCCAGCTCGGCAGCTTCAAGAAAACGGAACGAATTCTTTATGAATACCCACACTGGCAGAATATGAACGAAGCGGAAACGGTCAAGTTCTGCAACCTGGTCGAAAAAGCTCTTGAAAGCGTTTCGTCAGATCCTTATTTTAAAATCATAGAATTAAAATACTTTCAAAAATGGACGCATGAACGCATTGCAGAATTTTTCAACGTTGACGTATCAGTAATAAGCAGACGTCGCACGAAGCTGATAAACGCACTACGATCAATTATATTTTCAGCTGAATTTATACGTGAGCTGTATGAAAGCTGAAACGTTAAAAAAGGTATTTTAACGGTTTAAGGAGGTTTGAAAAATGAAACTGAAACCGTGTCCGTTTTGTGGTGGCGAACCTACACTTGAAAAGTTAGAACCGAGGTTGTATAGACCTCTTTGTAACGGCATATATAGCATTGCTTGTTATAGTTGCGATTTAAACTTCGGGTACGACCTTGACTATGGTGGGATTTTTGAAACCGAAGATGAAGCCGCCGAAGCATGGAACAGGAGGGCTGAAAATGACTGACTATATTGAGAAACCTGATGTGCAGTACATCTTACATATCAAGTCTGATAAGAAAGTAGAGAAAAGGTTGATTGACTATTGCCTTGAATCAGTGGTTGATGTATTTGAAGATACAGGGCTGACCGCAGACGTACAGCCTGTGAAGCATGGGAAGTGGGTAGACGAAGCCTGTGAAACAGTATGCTCCATATGCGGGGACTGTTGCATATATGGCGGTGACGGAGAAACATATTTGTCTAACTATTGCCCTAACTGCGGTGCGAGAATGATAAAGGACGGTGAGCAGAATGAGAAAGAAGATTGATTATAAACACCTAATTGAAGATGTATGCGGATTTGAGTGCAACGATGATAACTATGGTCAAATCTTTCCTACAATTACAGCGCAAAAAGCTCTTAGTGAATTATGCCATTACTTTCTTGGCGATGATTGGTATGAGCCAACAGGGCAAGTGATGCCTGAGAGAGTTAATTTTTCTATCGTTGAAGCAATAGAAAGTCGATACAGAGGGTGTAAAATCAAAAAAGCTAAAGCAATAAAAAGGTAATTTTAACGCTTTAGAATAAAAATTAAATAGCCTTTCAGATTACGTCGTAGGAACGTTTTAAATGTGCCCTACGACGTTTTTTTATTGTTTTAGTGTAATTATATACCCTTGAAACAGAACGCGGAAAAACGCGTTTAAAACGCTGCAAAAATCAAGCACAAAAACAGCAATTTTGTGTCTATGGTAAAAGCAGCGTTATTTTTGTAAAATATAGACAAATAATCAGGACGGGAGGTTGAAAAGAATGGAAAATAAAAATAGTTATTCTGAGTTGCTTGAATACCTTGATAAAATCTATGTGCGTAAAGATCATTGCAACGGCAGACACGAAACAACCGAAAAAGAAATAACAACTATCCTGATTACACAAGAGCAGATAAAGACGAAAATATCATTTATTGAAAAAGTCTGCTTGATTATAGCAACAGCAACAATTGGTATGTTAATCACTCAGATCGGCGGCGTTATCTTCAGATAAAGGACGGTGCAGTTATGAAAGAGTTCATAAAAAAAGAATTCATAAGACGTGCAATCAGAACTTTCATTCAAGCCGCAGCAGGTTATGTTGCAGTAAACGTTGTAACACTCGATTTTACAGCTGAAAATGCTGTTAAAGGTTTCATAATCTCGGCAATTGCAGCCGGTATTGCAGCTGCAATGAACTACGAAAGAACGGAGGACTAAAAGTTGAAAGGTATTGACGTTTCACGTTGGCAAGGTCAGATTGATTTTAATGCAGTCAAGAAATCCGGAGTTGAATTTGTAATTATTCAAGCCGGCTATGGTAAAAGCATAAGACAAAAAGACCCTTATTTTGAACAAAACTACACAAGAGCAAAAGCAGCCGGTTTGAAGGTCGGTGCATACTGGTTTAGTTATGCACATACACCCGACGAAGCTGTTCTTGAAGCTCGGACGTGTGCAGAAGTGATAAAAGGCAAGCAATTTGACTTCCCGATTTACTTTGACTTGGAAAACGATCGCAGAAGCAATTATTATCCTTTTATTACTGGTAAATCAAATTGTTCAAGCATGGTAAAAGCTTTCTGCACGGAGCTTGAAAAGCTCGGTTATTTCGTCGGCTTGTATATATCGCGTTCACCGCTTCAAACACATATCACAAAGGAAGTTGCAGAACGTTTTGCGCTTTGGATTGCTGAATATGGTTCAAAGCTAAATTATACCGGTCAATACGGTATTTGGCAGAAGTCCGGCAGCGGCAGAGTTGTCGGCGTTATCGGTGACGTTGACATTGACGAAGCTGTTGTTGATTATTCGAAGATCATTAAAAGCGGCGGCTTTAATGGCTATCCGAAAACAGACAAACCGAAAGAAGAAAAGCCGAAGGACGAAAAGCCAGTACCGCAGCCAGCTCCGGAGCAACCTGAAAAGCCAAAGTACATTGATTACAAAATCAAGAAGGGTGACACATTGACGGCAATTGCGAAAGCACACGGAACAACAATTGCAGAATTAAAAAAACTGAATAATATCAAAAACGTAAATCTGATTTATGCCGGTGATGTAATCAAAATACCCGTGAGGGGTTGATTTAATGGCACAAAGAGGACGCAAAAGTTTATATGATACGGTTGTTAAACCGCGTTTTGATGATATATTGCGTTGGCTGAGAAATGGAGCAACAGAAGAAAACATTTATAAAAATCTCGGCATTTCAAAAGATGTTTTTTACCGGTATAAAAGAGATAAAAGCGAATTTAATGACCTTCTAAAAAAAGGGAGAGAAACAATTGTTGAAGAATTACGCGGCATTTTGATGAAAAAAGCACGCGGTTTTGAATACAAGGAATACAAACGCGTTACAAAGATTGAAAACAACGGCAAGACAACTGTACAAAGTATTGAAGAATACACGAAACAGGCATTACCGGACGTTGCAGCTGCAAATTTACTTTTGAAAAACTACGACAAGGATAATTGGAGCAACGACCCACGCAACGACGATTTGAAACGCGAAGAACTTGAATTAAAGAAGAAACATTTTGATAAAGAAAATTGGTGATTGTATATGGCACAGGCTTCAGGAATAAAGAACAATAAATGTTTTGCAACCGGTGTTCAAGGTGTTTGCAAACAGATTGAGTCAACAGCGGCAAGTCCAAATATGTATGGTTTTTCAAGTGACGCAGTTGAAAACAATTGTCGTTTTGTACTTAAAGATTATGTAAGCGCGTTAATTGGTTCTTTACCAACAGAACCTACACCTGATTTTAATTTTGATATTACAATGCAAAATTCAAGCGGATTTTATGGCACAATTGCAGGCGTATTTTCTTTTGCAGATCACCCTACAACAGGTTCAGGCGGTTTTCTTTCAATTAAGTGGAATAATCCTGACTTTGATGTTTCCGATAATTGGACTGTAATACACTTGCATATATGGCACGACGGCATTAATTGGTGCGGTAATATTGACGGCTATGTTGAAACGACAACATGAGCACGCAAAAGCTTCAGAGGTTTTATAAATCACGTAAATGGTTCAACTTTGTTGAGTGCATAAGAATTGAACGAACCGGCGAGGACGGAAACGTTATTTGCGAACATTGCGGAAAACCTATCACAAAGAAATATGATTGTATCGGTCACCACATTACGGAGCTGACCGACGAAAACGTTGACGACGTTACAATCAGCTTGAACACAGAAAACATTGCTTTAGTGCATTTCAAATGCCATAACGAAATACATAAACGTTTCGGTTATTACGGTGCAACAGTGCAAAAGGTGTATATCGTTTACGGTGCGCCGTGCAGCGGTAAAAGTTCTTTTGTTTCTGAAGTCGCCGAAGCTGACGACATAATCCTTGATATTAATAAACTATGGTCTGCAATTAAGGCAGACAAATGTAATATAAAACCAAATGCACTAAAGCAAAATGTTTTTGCTTTGCGTGACGCATTGCTTGATATGATAAAGGTGCGTCGCGGTAGGTGGGTAAATGCTTACGTCGTCGGCGGCTATCCTTTACAGTCAGAACGTGAACGACTTGCAGAAACATTGAACGCTGACAAGCTGATATTTATTGATACGCCGAAAGAGATTTGTTTGTTGCGTGCTGAAACCGACGAACAAAAAGATTTTATCAACGCTTGGTTCGATAAATATACCCCCCCGTCTGAATAATCAGCTGTATCATAGAAGAT
>Ga0310696_10001280_pt1 | contig 36705 bp, 20 predicted proteins | sample AusTroGonzalo_MG_4_FD_203885 | JGI IMG/M metagenome (GOLD analysis project Ga0310696, IMG submission 203885) | Bovine rumen microbial communities from tropical cattle in Woodstock, Queensland, Australia - Gonzalo_02 (v2) (version 2) | ecosystem: Host-associated > Mammals > Digestive system >... | reverse complement strand
TGTACAACGACGGTATCAGCATGGGTGAATGGAAATACCATTTCCAGCGCAACCAGGCCCTGTTCATGCGTAATATCAAGAAGTATCCTTCCGTGTTCATCCAGGCCGGCGACGGCTGGGGCAACAATGTCTCCCCCACCAAGCAGTTCATGGATGCCATCATGAAGCACGAGGAGAATTCGGCCCGCCGCAAGGCTTGGTTCGTGTCCTACGAGGAGTTCCTGACCGACTACGAATACCCGCTGGCCGCATCCACGGCGAGCGTCCCCGACAAGGACGGCAAGACGAGCAAGGTTTCCTACAAGGCTGACGCCGACATGACTCCGGAGGAGAAGCTCATGGACTTCCGTCGCGGTCTGAACTGCGAGAAGTACGACGAGACCTACGCCAACTACGGCTACTACTTCTTCAAGCTCCTGCCCTGGGCTTCGGATCTTATCCCGAACAACAAGACCGTGACGCAGGAGAACCGCAACATCATGCGTTACGCCGAGGTCCTGCTGCTCTACGCTGAGGCTTGCGCCATGACCAACGACAACGATGGTCTGAAGTACCTCAACATGGTTGCCGAGCGCGCCGGCGCGCCGACCTACGACACCCTCACCATGGACAACGTCAAGATGGAGAAATGGTTCGAACTGGCCTGGGAAGGCACCCGCTTCTGGGATCTGGTTCGCTGGGGTGACGCCGAAAAAGTGCTCGCCTGGAAGGCCCATGACGAGACGCCTTACCTGCACGACGACTTCTATGTCCACGGATCCAAGGGCAAGAAGACGACCGGCCAGCCGCACAAGGCCCACGTCTACTTCCACGATGACGGCTGGGGCGCCAAGGGCGGCGGCTACGTGAAAGGCAAGCACGAACTCCTTCCGTTCCCGTTCGATGTCGTCCAGCTCAATCCCTGGAACGAAGAGACCGGCGAAGGCCTGAAACAGAACCCCGGCTGGGAGTAATATGAACAAGAAACCACATACGTGGAATTAATAATAATTTGGTGTGGAAAAGCCGGCCGCGGGGTCGGCTTTTCTTTGTTTTACGAAATATAGCGTAACATGCAAAAAGAAAAATGTTACGCGTTGTTACATCGATGGAGTTATATGTTACAGCGGCTGGAGGAAATGTGTCGCACATACTATTTCTTTGTAACAGATGTTTTGCACGTTTCAAAACCATTAATAACTCTTATTCTAACTAAAATGTTTAAAAAACTGATGAAAGTCGCTGGTATCCTTATGATATTCAGCGCTTTATGGGGGGGTCTCGAGGCCTCTGCCCAGAACCGCACGATCAGTGGTACAGTCGTTGATGCCGACAAGCAGCCGGTCATCGGCGCAGCTGTTACCGTGGTCGGTAACGCAAGCATCGGCGCCGCCACCGATCTGGACGGCGCATTCACTCTGAGCGTTCCTGCCGGAGCCACGATCTCCGTCGAGAGCATCGGCTACAAGAGCCAGACATTCAAGATCGGCGATCAGAGCGTCTTCAACATCGTTCTCGAAGAGGACAACGAAATGCTCGAGGAAACCGTCGTTATCGGTTACGGTACCCAGAAGAAGAGACTCCTCACGGGCGCCACGATCAACATCACCGGTGAAGAAATCCAGAAGATGAACACCACCAACGCGCTCGGAGCCCTCTACAGCTCCGTCCCGGGTGTGAACATCGTCCAGTCCAGCGGTGTGCCGGGCGCCGGCTACAACATCACCATCCGCGGTCTCGGTACCAACGGCAACTCCAACCCGCTCATCGTCATCGACGGCGTGGCCGGCGGTAACCTGGACGACCTCAACCCTGCCGACATCGAATCCATTGATATTCTTAAGGATGCTGCTTCCGCCGCCATCTACGGTGCGCGTGCAGCCAACGGCGTCGTGCTCGTGACCACCCGCCAGGGCAAGGTCGGCGAGAAGAAGGCGACCGTCACCTTTGACGCATACATGGGCTTCCAGCAGCCGAACACCAACGGTGTCCACGGCGTCACCGCTTCGGAATACCTCGATCTGGTCAAGCGGGCAGGCCTGAATGAGTATGACAACATCGAAGAGACGATGCCCGTCCAGATGGAATGGATCCGCAAGGGCCTGTGGAACGGTACCGACTGGTTCACCGAGTCCATCAACAAGAACGCCCCGACCAACAACCTGGCGGTGGGCATCTCCGGTGGCGGCGACGCTGTCCGGTACTCCTTCAGCTTCACCAAATCCTATTCGGAAGGTACCCTGGGTGCCCCGAAGCCTACCTATTATGATAGAACGACCGTTCGCGCCAACACGGACTTCTCCATCCTGAAGAAGAACAACCGCGACGTCATCAAGCTCGGTGAGAATGTGACGGTTTCCATCACGGATTCCCGCGGCATGTCCACCGGCGGTCGTGGCAGCGATGTGTCCAACCTCCTCACCAAGACCCCGCTCCTCCCGGCATGGGACCTGGACGGTTCCCTTTATACCTATGAGAAACAGCTGCGCGACGGCTGGGACGCCCGCGACAACGAGGTGAACCTGCTTGAGCAGCAGTGCCTCAAGGAAAGCCAGGGCAAGGGCGTGCGCGTCCAGGGCAACGTTTACCTGGAGGTCAACCCGATCAAGGAACTCCGCCTCCGTACCGCTTTCGGTGTACGCGCCAACACCAACTTCTCCCGCGAATATACGCCGAAATATCAGCTCACGGCTTCTACTTTCCAGGAATATGACAGCGTGAAGCAAAGCGCCAGCGTTTCCACCAACTGGACCTGGGAACTGACCGCCAACTACAAGAAGACTTTCGCCAACGACCATACCGTCGAGGCTCTCGTCGGCACCTCCATCGAGGCCACCGGCTGGGGCATGAGCGTCAACGGTACCCGTTCCAACACCAAGTTCGGCACCTGGGAGTCCGCCAACCTCAGCTCCGTCGACGGCGCGCTCACCAGTGACGAGCACGCGAGCATGGGCGGTAGCAACACCGTTCCCTACAACAACCTCCTCTCTTTCTTCGGCCGTGTCAACTACAGCTACAAGGACAAATACATGTTCACGGCCATTGTCCGCGCTGATGGTTCCTGCAACTTCGCCAAGGGCCACCGCTGGGGTGTCTTCCCGTCCGTCTCCGCCGGTTGGGTCATCTCCTCCGAGCCCTGGATGCAGTCCACCAAGAACTGGCTCAACTTCTTCAAGATCCGCGGTAGCTGGGGCCAGAACGGTAACTGCCGTATCAACAACTTCCAGTACACCGGTACGATCTCGATGAGCGGCCAGTATGACTTCTCCTACGACCAAACGAACCCGGTCACGGCTGCCTATCCCGACAACATCCCTAACCCCAACCTCTCCTGGGAGACTTCCGAGCAGCTTGCTATCGGTTTCGACTCCCGCTTCTTCCACAGCCGTCTGGGTGTCATCTTCGACTGGTATATCAAGGACACCAAGGACTGGCTCGTGACCCCTCCCAACATGGGTATCCTGGGTGCCAGCGCTTCTTCCATCAACGGTGGTGCCGTGCGCAACAGCGGCGTTGAGCTGAGTTTCACCTGGAACGACCATATCGGCGACCTTCGCTACAGCGTCGGCCTGAACGGTTCTTACAACAAGAACAACGTCCTCTACATCAACACCGCCGAAGGCTATCTCAAAGGTCAGGCGAAAATCATCTCCGAGAACGTGGCCAAATTGGAAGGCTACCGCGCCGAACCTGGCAAGCCTATCGGTTACTTCCTGGGCATGGCCAGCGAGGGTATCTTCCAGAACCAGAAGCAGATCGACGATTACAACGCCAAGGGCTACGCCTTCATGAATGGTTACGATGCCGCCCAGCCGGGCGACGTGATCTGGATCGACCAGAACGGCGACGGTGTCTACGACGAGAAAGACTGCGTCGAGATCGGTAATCCTCACCCGGACTTCACCATGGGCTTCAGCATCAGCCTGCAGTGGAAGGGTATCGACTTCAGCATCAACGGCTCCGGCGCCTTCGGTCAGCAGGTCATGCAGAGCTACCGCCAGTTCGCGCTCCAGGATCTGCAGAGCTTCACCAACAACCTGGTGGCCCGCTACTGGACCGGTGAAGGCTCCACCAACTCCTTCCCGCGCTACTCCTCCGGTTCGCACAACAACTTCAAGTGCAACAGCTACAACAGTGATATCTTCATCCAGAACGCCGACTACCTCAAGATCCGTAACATCACCCTCGGATTCGACTTCAAGCAGGTGTTCAAGAAGATTCCGTTCCAGCAGCTCCGCGTCTTCGTGACGGGCCAGAACCTCATCACGATCACCGGTTATGACGGTATGGATCCCGAAGTGGGTACCGGCTCCGGTGTGGACAACTGGTCTTCCGGCATCGACACCGGTTTCTATCCTTCTCCTAAGGTTTTCATGGCTGGTGTCAGCATCAAATTCTAATTCTGAAAGCATATGAAAAAGATATTATTTACTATCGCAGTATGTGTCCTGACCCTCGTCAGTTGCGAGAAACTTGACAGCCTGCTCGATACGAAGAACTACTCGAAGGCGGACACTTCCTCCTTCCCCCAGACCGAGAAGGACGCTGAGCAGCTGGTCAACTCGGCCTACTCTACGATGCATTCGCTGTACACAGGTTCAATCTTCAAGATCAACCTGTTCCGGCGCATGATCGCCAGCGACGACATTTACGGAGCCGGCTCCAAGAGCTCCAAGGAAACCACGGCCGACGACCGTCTGCTCGCTCCGTCCAGCGACGAAGACAACAGCGTCTGGAAGAGCTTCTACAACGGATTGTTCCGTTGCAACTTTGCGCTCGAGGCCATCTCCGCCATGGACGACAACCTCTTCACGGGCGATAACAAGGCATGGTATCTGGGTCAGACGCATTTCATGCGTGCTTTCTACCTTTGGGAGATGGCCGAGCGTTGGGAAACCTTCCCGCTGACGCTTTCCACTGCAGTGGAGAACATGCCCAAGGCCTCTGTCGACGAGATCTATGCCGCCATCGCAGCGGACCTCACCGACGCCATCAACATGATCCCGGCCAAATATGGTTACTCCAAGGACAATAACCTGGCGGGCCGTGCTACCAAGTACGCCGCCGAGGCCCTTATGGGCCGCGTCTGGATGTTCTACACGGGCTTCTACAAGAAGACCGACATGGCCGGTATCAACAAAACCCAGGTAATCGCCTGGCTCGAGGATTGCGCCAACACCAACGTCTCCAAGTTCGACCTGGAGAAAGACCAGCGCGAGCTCTGGATGTACTCCAACGAGTATTCCAGCGGTATCGCCTACGGTGTGGACTTCGGCACCTATGCCAACAAGGAGAACCTCCACTGGGTGGGCAACCACAGCAAGGAGACCGTCTGGGGCGTCCATTTCTCCTACACCGGTTCCGGCTACAACCGCCTCGCGGAATGGCTCGGCTTCCGTAATTCCACCCAGACCCCGAACAAGGACAGCTATCCTTATTCCGCCGGCGGCAACGGCAACGCTTCCGTGAACCCCCTCTTTGTCAGGGAGTGGTATGAGGATCCCGATTACGGCCCGAACGACAAGCGCTTCTACGGTACCATCCTGGTCGCCAACAAGAAAAAGATCGCAAAGGCCTATCCCTGGTACAAGGGTGAAGTGGAGCTTCCCAACTTCACGGGCCACGACAGCAAGGAGATTGAGCGCACCTGGTTCTACACCAAGAAATACCAGGCCATGGCCGCCTACTCCGACGGTGCAAAGACCACTTTGAAAAAGAACTTCTTCAATATTGTCAACGGCGCCATCAACAACAACGCCAAGAGCGGCAATAAGAACGACGCGATCTACATCCGCTTCGCCGACGTGCTGCTGATGCTCGACGAGTTGAAGGAGACCACCACCGGTATGAACCGCCTCCGCGCCCGCGCGGGCCTGGAGCCTTACGATTCCTACAGCTTCGAACGACTCCAGAAAGAGCGCCGCTACGAGTTCGCGACGGAAGGCATGCGCTTCAACGACCTGCGCCGCTGGTATCCTGAAAAGGCCGGTGAAATCATCGAGAAGAACCAGACGGGTGGCTATATCGAGTTCTTGGGCAAGGAAAACACCTATCAGGAACTGCCCGGCCGCTCCTTCTCCCAGCGCTACGCGCTCACCCGCGGTTTCTGGATGATCCCGCAGGAGCAGATCAACCTCCAGCAGGGCATGCTCGAGCAGAACGAAGGCTTCAAAGACGGACAGAACTACCTCTTCGTCGACGGAGACCTCCCCTACCAGAACTAAACTGCTTTGCAGTAAAGTATATTTTGGTTAATTAAAGGTTGGAACGTTGGCGTCCGCGGCGAAAGCTGCGGACGCCTTCTTTTACTGCGGCATCGCGCCCTTGCGGGAGCAGACGTAGGCCGCCGTGTCGCTCGCGAGCCGCTGGGCGTCCGCGAGCGAATCGCCCCGCAGGTACGCCACCACGAACGCGGCGGTGAAGGCGTCGCCCGCCCCAACGGTATCCACGACGACGGCTTCGCCCGCCGGCTGCGGAATCACGGCGTCGGCCGTGACGACCTCGCTCCCCGCCGGACCCTTGGTCAGGATGACCAGCCGCAGGCCGAAGCGGGCCGCCAGCGCCCGGCAAACCGCCGCATCGTCGCCCGGGAGGGCGAAGAGCTCCGCCACCGTGCGGATCTCTTCGTCGTTGATTTTCAGGATGTCCGCGAGCTGGAGGGAGGCTTCGAGCAGTTCCCGGGAGTAGTAGTGCTGGCGGAGATTGATGTCGAAGACTTTCAGCGCCTCCGGGCGCATGGCCCGGAGGAAGCGGAGCACGGCGTCGCGCGAGCCCATCCGCTGCACGAGCGAGCCGAAGCAGACGGCGTCGGCCCGATGCGCCAGGGCCTCCATTTCCGGGGTGAACGGGATGTTGTCCCAGGCCACGTCCTCCATGATGTTGTAGCTCGGCACGCCGCGCTCGTCCAGCGTCACCTGGACCGTGCCCGTGGGCCTGTCCGTGACGGAAATCAGGCTCTTCAGGCCCTTTTCCGCCACGATGTCCAGGATTTCCCGGCCAAGGGCGTCGTCGCCGATGGCGCTGACAGCCCAGCCCTCCTCGCCCAGTCGGCTGGCGTGGTACGCGAAATTGGCGGGCGCTCCGCCAAGCGCCTTGCCGGAGGGAAGCATGTCCCAGAGGATCTCTCCGATCCCGACAATCACTTTCTTGCTCATACGGCCGCTTGTTTCATGAATCGGACGGCGAGATAGACCAGGTAGGCCACGCCCAGGCTGATGACGATCACAGAGCCCGCCTGGGAGTTCATGGCGTCGGACAGGATGCCCATCAGCAGCGGGAAAATGGTGCCGCCGATCAGGCCCATGATCATCAGGCCGGACATTTCGTTGTTCTTCTCGGGCAGATAGAGCAGTGCCCGGGAGAAGATCATGGAGAAGATGTTGGAATTGCCGAAGCCGACCAGCGCGATAGCGACATACAGGCCGGCCTTGCTCTGGCAGACGAACAGGCCGATCATGGCCAGCACCATACATACAGCGCTGACGGCGAAGAACTTACGCAGCGGGAACTTCGACAGGATGAACGAGCCGGACAGACAGCCGAGCGTGCGGAACAGAAAATAGATGCTGGTGGCGATGCCGGCCTGCTCCAGCGGCAGCGCGAGGCGCTCCATGATGATCTTCGGTGCGCAAGTATTCACGCCGACATCGATGCCCACATGGGAGATGATGCCGAGGAAGAACAGCAGCACGGTGCCGTCGCCCAGCAGTTTGAGGCAGTCGGCAAAGCTCGAGGACCTGTCCTTCGGCAGCTCCTCCGGAATCTTCGTCGCGCCGAGGTAGACGGCGGCGACGACCACAAAGGCGAGGAACACCGGGTAGAGCAGCAGCCAGTTGTTGAAATGCACCGACGCCCAGCTGGCGATGATCGGCGCGATGAACGAGGCGATGGCCTTGATGAACTGCCCGAACGTCAGGGTGCTGGCCAGCTTCTCCCCGCTCACGACGCAGGTGATGAGCGGATTGAGCGAAACCTGCATCAGCGTGTTTCCGATGCCCAGCAGGCAGAAGGACGCCAGCATGACGGGATAGCTGTAGGCACACAGGGGCAACGCCAGCGCCAGCGCCGTGACCAGCAGGCTGAGCACCACGGTCTTGCGCTTGCCCACGCGGTTCATCATCAGGCCGATCGGGACCGACAGGAAGAAGAACCACAGGAATACCATCGAGGGCAGGAAATTGGCCATCGTGTCGGACAGCGCGAAATCCGCCTTCACGTAATTCGTCGCCGTGCCCACCATGTCCACGAAGCCCATGGTGAAGAACGCGAACATGACCGGCACCAGCCGGGACAGATTGGATTGCTTGGATGCCATTTATTTCTTGTTCAGCAGGTTGCAGTTGTCGAGAAAATCGTAGAACAGCGTTGTCCAGATGTTCACGGACTGGCCGTTCTCGCGGTAGCCGAAGCCATGGAAACCCCGCGTGAACGAGTGGATCTCCAGCGGCTGGCGGGTCTTGTTCCAGGCGTTGTAGAGGGCCGGCGTGTCGCCGAAGCCGTTGGCGGAGGAGGCTTCGGCCGTGCTCGCGGCGATGAAGAGCGGCATCGGATCCTCGGGCACCTTGTCCTCGAACCAGGCCGGGTAGATCATCCCGAGGAAGTCCGGACGGCTCAGCTCGTCGTGGTCGAGCGCCACGTGATAGACGATGTTGCCGCCCGCGGAGAAGCCGATGATGCCGATCGCGTGCGGATTGACGCCGTATTTCTCCGCGTTCGAACGGATGTAGCGGATGGCGGCGCGGCCGTCGTCCCAGGCCATCGAACGGTCGTAGCCCTGCTCCTTGGCAATCTTCTCATGCCTCTCGGTAAGCTCGCGCATGCGCGCGTCCCGTCCCTGCATGCCGTAGGAATGGTCGGCCACATATTTGGCCTCCTCGTAGTCAGCTCCGGAATAGGCGATGCGGTACTTCAGCACGAAGGCGGCGATGCCGTGCGCGGCAAACCAGCGGGCCACATTGGGGCCCTCCTGGTGCCAGGAGAGCGCGGTGAAGCCGCCGCCGGGGCAGACCACGATGGCGGCCCCCGTCTCGGTGCCCTTCGCCGGGAGATAGGCCCACAGCTCGGGATCCGTGACGTTCAGGATGCACTGCCCCACCTCGCCGGGGTTCATGGGCGTCGTATATTCGAACAGGAACTCCTGCTGGGTCCAGTTCTCACAGCCGGGAGCCCGGCCTTCGTAGAGCCGGACGACTTCCGCCTGCCCGAAGGCCAGGGTCGCGTTCAGCGCCAGGACGGCAAGAAAGAGTAATTTCTTCATATCTATCTGTTTCTCATATTGTTAACAGCCGCATACTGCCCGGGACGCACGGTATCGAGCCAGTTCGCGTCCGTGCGGGGCTTGGAAGAATGTTCGACGGCGCGGACCTTGAGGTCCTGTCCGCCGAGCACGATCCGGTCAAGGAACGAGTCGATCTCGTTCCAGAACCATCGGATCGGGAGGAGCGCCATGCAGTGGTCGCCGTCGGCATACTCGTTGAGCATGTAGGGGACGTCCAGGGCGTCCATCTGCCCGCTGATATACTTGGGCCCGAAGCCCTGGCGGGCCGGGCCGCGCTCCGTGTCGAAGGTCACGGTCGGATCCGCCGAGCCGTGGAAGAAGCACATCGGGCAGGGTTTCCGGTCCCATTTCAGTTCCGTGTCGGCCCCGTCGGTCAGATAGACGGCGCCCGCCATCGGAACGACGCCCGCATAGTTAAAGTCCGCAGGAAGGTTCTCCTTCGCAATCCGGTGGCCGGAACAGATGTAGTATTCGGCGTTCATGCTGTTGATGGCGCCGGCGCTGCTGCCGCTGATGACGATCTTCGACGGATCGATATTGTATTCGTCCGCATGGGCGATCAGCCAGGCGGTCGCGGCGTAGATGTCCTCCACGCCGATGTCGATGGAATACTGGAACGGGTTGTACCCCTCCGGCGGCGTGATGAGCGGCTTGCCGTCCCGGCCGCGCGCGGAGCCGAGGCGGTAGTCGATGGCCACGCAGACCCAACCCTTCGCGCAGAGATGGTCGTAGAGCGGGTTGCAGAGGGCATCCACGCGGGACCCCATGGCCCAGGCGCCGCCGAAGGAATACAGGAACACGGGGCGGCCGCCTTCCTTCCGCTCCGCGCCCTGGTAGATATCCATCAGGAGGGGCTTGCCGTCGCGGACCACGAAGTCCACGGTCGTGCGGCTGGCCTCAGCGCCCAGCAGGAAGACCACGGGCTCTTCGAGGCGCGAGGCCCAGGAGTTCTCCACGTGGGCATGCCCCGGATACACCTTGCTGACATAGTGGGCGTCGTCCCAGCCCGCCTCCCGGAACATCCGGTCCAGGCGGTCCTGGTATTTGGGATACTGGGCGTCGAGGGTCTGGTCGCCACGGTCCATGTACAGCTTGCAGCCGTTGGGACGGAGCGTCGCCTGCAGGTAATCGACGTAACACTGGTTCGCCGGATCGATGGACGCCTGTTCCGCGTCGTAGTTGGTGATGTAGAGCACGGAATGGGTCGAGAGGCAGGCCGCGCCGCCGAACACCCGGGGATACTTCGCCACGGCATAGGAGGACAGCAGGCCGCCCATGCTGGAGCCCATATGGAAGGTGTGGTCCCGGTCCGTCAGGGTCGAATAGGTGGCGTCGATGAAGGGTTTCAGTTCCTCGACCACGAACTTCAGGTAGTCGTTGCCCAGGAGTTCGCCCTCGCCCATCCGCTTGCTTTTCGCGTATTCCCTCAGCTCCGGGGAATAGCGCTCGAACACATCCTGGGGGAAGTATTCCTGGCTCCGCGTGCGGAAGGCGCTGGCCACGCCCACCACGATGCAGTCCTGGATCTTCCCGGCTGCCTGCAGACCGCCGAAGACCTCGTCCACACGCCATTCCTGGTGGTTGAACATCTTCTCCGCGTCCCACAGGTTCTGGCCGTCGCTCATGTACACGACCGCATAGCGCTTGCCGGGCGTGTAATCGTCCGGGAGCCAGACGTAGACGTTTCTCGGGGTGACGAGTTTCGATTCGAAGGCCGGGTAGAAATCCAGCTTGCCCACGGAAACGCGGGGCTTGTCGGGATGGCCGTCGCCGACAGTGCCGGCCGCACCGGCCTCGCCGGGGAACTGGAAGATGGCGGCGGAGACGGCGGAAATCTGGATGACGTCGCCCTTCTTCGTCTGCCTGTAGCTGCATTTCTTCGCGTTTCCGCCAATCAGTTCCGGCTTCGACGACACGGAAGGGAGCGTCACGCTGACCGGCTTGCCGGATGGGTTCAGCACGACCAGGCAGCGGCCGCCGCGCCCTGTGCGCTCATACACCATGGGATACGGCTGGTCCAGGCTGCTGACCAGGCGCCAGGAAGCGTCCGCGCCGAGCGCGGGCACCTGCTTGCGGAGCTGCAGCAGGGTACGCACATAGTGCAGCAGGGAATTCGGGTCGGCCTCGGCCTTCTCGACCGTCATGCGGTCCGGATCCGGATCCTGCGGGATGTATATCTTCTCGACCGGCGCCGTGGAGAAGCCGCCGTTGGCCGTGCCGTCCCAGAGCATCGGGATACGGCAGCCGGCCCGGAAGCCGGAACCGTCGGTTGAAGGGGCGTTCGGGTTCTGCTTGAGGCCGATTTCGTCGCCGTAATAGATAAACGGCACGCCCGGCATCGTCAGGAAGAAGGTCATCGCGACCTTGAGCTCCTCCGGATCGGTGCGACCATCGGTGCAGTAGCGGTTGAAGTCGTGGTTGCCGGACGGCATGCACACGTAACCCTTCCCCTGGACGGCCTGGTACTGATAGTCATACAGGTCAAACCAGGTCTTCAGCTCGCCCTCGCCCGCCTTGGCGAAATAGGGTTTCGCGCTGCCGGCGGGGCCGAAGCCGCGGTTGAAGAAGAAGAGGCTCGAATAGTTGTACTGCCCGTCGTGGCAGAAGAAGTCCAGGTCGAAGTCGGCCTGCGCGACCGACTGGGCGGGATTGAACCACTCGGCGATCAGGATGCCCTCCGGATATTTCGCGTCGAACCAGGGCACGAAATCCTCGTTCCAGAGCCGGATGGTCGCCGCCTTGTCGGAATCGTTCTTCACGAGGCTGGCGGCCATGTCCACGCGGAAGCCGTCCACACCCTTGTCCATCCAGAAGGACATGATGTTCTTGAGCTCCTGACGCATCGCCTGCGGGCCCGGAGCGTCCACCGCCTGCTCCCACGGATGCGCAGGATCGGGATCGGCGAAGCCGAAATTGAGCGCCGGCTGCGTGTCATAGAAATTCTTGATGTAATACGGCCCGCGCGGGGCGTCCGTCGCCACGAACTTGCGGGTGAGCGACAGGTGGGCGCTCATCAGCGCGGCGTAGTCCGGATCGTCCGAGGCGGCGGGACCGGCCGCCTGCTCCTCCGGCTTGAACGTGGGCCAGATGTAGTAGTCGGAATAGCGCAGGTTGGCGCCCTCCCGCGACTGGAGGAACCATTCACACTGGTCGGAGGAGTGGCCGGCCACCAGGTCCATCACGACCTTGATGCCGCGGGCGTGGGCCTCCCGGATCAGGGCGATGAGGTCGTCGTTGTCGCCGAAGCGCTTGTCCACCCGGTAGTAGTCGATGATGTCGTAGCCGCCGTCCGTCCAGCCCGACACGAAGACCGGGTTGAGCCAGATGGCCGTCACGCCGATGGAGCGGATGTAGTCCAGACGGGAAACGATGCCCTGCAGGTCGCCGTAGCCGTCCCCGTCGCTGTCCTGGAAGGAGGACGGATAAATCTGGTAGAAGACGGCGTCGGAGAGCCAGCCCGGCTGCGTCGGTTTGCCGGCCGACAGGCCGGGCGCAGCCAGTGCGCACGCAAGTGCGAATGCGAGTATTTTCTTCATAGCGGCTAATGTGTTGCTTCGTGAATCATGTCCAGCAGGCCGTTCACCACGGCACTCTGCGCGTATCCCTGTTTGAAGCGGGAACCCAGCACCTCGAACACCTCGGCACCGTAGGACTCGTCGTCCGGCATGTATCCGCCGCCGCGCGCGCCGAAGCCATAGGCCACGGTCGTCATCATGGTGCGGGCGTACGGGGATTTCTGCTTCAGCTCCACCGCGATCGGGTTGTACACCTCGGAGGCCACGCCGCACACGGGGATGTCGTCGAGCATGATCAGGCTCAGGCCGACCTCCACGTCGGGGCCGTCCTCGTATTCACCGGCGTAGCCGGCCCGTCCGCCGCCGTTGATCTGGCGCCGGCCCGGCACGGAGATGGTCTTGCGGGCGCAGTTCAGCGTGACCTCGGTCTCGAAGCGGCGCATCATCATGATGACGTATTTCACCTCCTCGCCCAGGATCTGCCCGTAGCTCTGGATCATCCTTTCCTGCTCGCCCAGGAGGCGCTGCACCTCGGGCTTGCTGCGGTCCAGGCCCTGGCCGCCCGGGGGCATCTTGTTTGAGATATCCTCCCCGCGGGCGGCATAGTCCGCGATGCGGATGTCGCGCAGGTCGAAGGTCTGCTGGAAGTAGAGCGGGTTCTGGTCGCCCGCCGCACCGCTGGCGAAACTCGCCACGAAATCGGGCCCGTAGCGGCTTTCGATGTAGGTTTCCGCCGCACCCGGGAAGTCTGCGCTCACCTTGTCCGTGTTGCCCGTGATCACTGCGTGCATCGCGTAGTTGAAGTAAGTCGCGATCGGCTTGCCCGCCAGGCTCTCGAAGTAGATCACGGCCACGGTCTTGTCCGACTTGCCGTCGTAGTCCGGGCCTTCCCACCAGGTCCCGCGCTCCGGATCGAAGAGGTCGCGCTTGACGTTCAGGTAGCAGACGCCCTCGCCGTAGCCCACCTTCGCGGGCACCATGTTGGCGACAGCCTGTTTCACGGCGCCCCAGACGCGCTCCGTCAGCTCATCTCCCCGCACGGAACTGCCCGAATGGGTGTGCGTGCCGTTGTAGATGATGTTGCCCACCGGAATGCCGAGCTCCGCGGCGGCATGTTCATCGACGTACTGCGCCACCCGGGCGTCGGCGTTGCCGGCGTCGAAGGTCACGAACGCGGCCTTCGTCGCCCCGTTGCCAAAGGCGATGACGCGCACGTAGCAGTGGTCCAGGATGCCCTGGGAGGTCGGAGGCAGGTCCTTGAGTTCCGGCGTGATGTCCACCCGGGCGGCGCCGGCGAGCAGCTGACCGCGGGGATTGGCCGGAGCGGGAGCAGGGGCAGCCTGGGGCCGCATGCCGCCGCCCTGGAACATGCGCTTCACCATTTCAACCATGTCCTCGAAGGTCATCGGCTGACCGCTTTCGCGCCGCTTCGCGTCGGATGCGAGCTTGCGGACCTCCGCCTCGTCGGCGGGAAGGGTGTAGAAATCGGTCTTCACCTTCAGCACCTTCTTGATGCTGGCGGTGAGGATGCGCTCCATGTCGTCATAGATGTTGACCGCCGGATGGATGCCGTCGTAGGTGCCGCTCGCGGGAAGGCCGAGCTCCGGCGTGGCGAGCGAGGTATGATAATCCACGTAGGTGACGTTCTTCTGCGCGTCCGCGTAGGCCTTCAGCCGCCTGTTCATCTCCACGATGCGCGAGCCGGCGTCCTGCTCCGGAATGGCCATGTAGTGCGCGCAGGGCGTGATCGAGCAGAGGAGCACCTTGATGCCCGCCTCGCCGGCCAGCTCGCACATGGCCGCGATGTTGTCGAAGATGGTCTGGTCGGGATAGTAGGCCTGACCCATCATGTGCTGGCAGAGGTCGTTGGTGCCCGCCATGATGGCCACCGCCTTCGGGTGCAGGTCGATGACGTCCTGCTTGAAGCGCACCAGCATCTGGCTGGCCGTCTGGCCGGAGATGCCGCGGCCCGCGAAATTGTTCTTCGTGAAGAAATCCGGATCCTCGTCGTACCAGAAATCCGTGATGGAGTCGCCCATGAGCACGACCAGCGGAGCTGCAGTCAGTTCCGCGTTCGCCTGCTCATAGCGCTTGAAATTGCCCCAGTCGGAAGGCCCCATCTGGCGGGGCTGGGCGAAAGAAAGCACGGACAGCGCAGCAAGCGCCAGCGTCAAGACAGTTCTTTTCATGATTATAAGTTTTCGTGTTACGGTTGCTGATAACAAAGTTAAGAAAGAATCATGCGAAACGGAAATGAATCATATCAAAATAAACAAAAAATACGATCCATACAGACTCGTATTACATAATTGATTAGTTTCGCCGGTGCGCAGATTGCTGTGCTTATCTAAAAATTCGCACCATTGCGAATAATTCACATAATTTAATTATCTTTGCACTGACGGACTATGTTTATCAAGTTTGGTGAAAAGTCGTTAGAGGACCTTTACATGACAGGATCAACTGATGACAAAAAGTATGAGCGGCTTCCGAAGGATATCAAAAAGCGCTATGTCAAGGTTGTTAATATGATGAGAGCGGCCCAGCGCATTGAGAACCTGTTTCTCATCAACTCGCTCCATTACGAAAAGAAGGAGGGGGATCTTAAAGACATTGAGGCTGTATGGATCAATGATAAGTACCGGCTGCTATTCCGGAGTTCGCCCGACGAAGGAGGTATTATTGTAAATGCACTGTTAACTGAAATATCCAAGCACTATGAGTAATAAAACACTTGTTCCTTTTGTCGCTACGCATCCCGGGGAGGTCTTGCTGGACGAGTTGAAGGCAAGGGGTATGTCGCAGAAAAAGCTGGCTGAGGCAACGGGGATTGCAGCTTCGGTCATCAACGAAACAATCAAGGGAAAGCGCTCTGTGTCCCTGAATATGGCGGTTGCGCTGGATAAGGCTTTGGGAATTCCAGCGGATTTCTGGATGAATCTGCAGACGCAATACAATCTCGATTCCGCGAACATAGCGGAACGGGACAATCAACGGGAAACCGTTTCCGTAACCATTCCGGTCCGGGATAAAAACCTGCTCAAGGAATTGGCCCACAAATTCGGCTGGGCCTGTATGCTCTAATTATTCTCTGGGGCGGGCAGCTCCCGCCCCGACCTTTCAGAGATGGATTGTCGGGACTGATTATTTGCTATTACGCTGATTATTCTTACATTTGTAATGCCCCCTGAAAAAGGAGGAGACATAAAGTAATTTAGCATTTGCTATTTATTCGGTTGCCCGAAACCTGAGAAATTTCAATAGTCAACCCGGATAGGTCAGTAAATGTCTGCGCTTTGGCGTGGACTGGACTTATCTGTTGACAAGGCTTCTCAGGGCCGCGGGCATGGATTGGAAAAGTCCATGCCTTTATTTTGTGCCCTGGGGTGTCCGCGTCAGGATAAGTCGCAAGTGCCATGAGAAGCGCAGCTTATGGCCAACAATTCGAATCTTGGCGCCGCTAAGGCTGCCAAGAATGACGAGTTCTACACCCAGTATGCGGACATTCAGAAGGAGGTCAACGCTTATCTGGAGTACAACCCGGACACCTTCCGTGACAAGACAGTTCTACTGCCTTGCGACGATCCCGAATGGTCCAACTTCACCCGTTTCTTCGCCCAGAACTTCGAACGCCTGGGCCTGAAGCGCCTCATCAGCACGTCCTATGCGGTAGAAAGCAAGAAGTACAAGGACTACGAGCCCACCCTTTTTGAGACAGAGAGCGACTGGTTCGATCCGGACCGGACGCGTGTCTGCGGCAAGATCTTCGAACTCACCCGCGACACCAACCAGAACGGCCGCATCGACATCGACGACCTCGAGTGGCATTACCTCGAAGGCGATGGCGATTTCCGCAGCCCGGAGGTCTGCAAACTGCGGGATGAAGCCGATATCATCGTCACCAATCCGCCGTTTTCCCTCTTCCGAGAGTTTCTTGCGTGGTGCGTGGTTTCCCAGAAGCAGTTCCTTATTATTGGGAATATGAATGCTCTAACATACAAAGAGGTATTTCCGTTAGTTAGAGACAACTTGCTTTGGTATGGGCCATCCATCACTTCTGGCGATCGTGAATTTATGGTTCCTGAATCGTATCCTATTTCAGCTGCGGGTTGGAGAATAGATGAAAATGGGAAAAAGTACATTAGAGTAAAAGGCGTCAGATGGTTTACCAATCTTGAACATGGAAGACGGCACGAACCTATGAAACTAATGACAATGAAAGACAATCTTCGATTCAGTAAACATCGAGACTTTATAGAGAACGGGTATCGAAAATACGACAATTACGATGCAATTGAAGTCCCCTACTCAGATGTGATTCCTTCAGATTACATCGGCGAAATAGGCGTGCCAATAACATTTCTTGATAAATATTGCCCTGAGCAATTTGAGATTGTCGGGATATCGAAAACCTGGTTTGGTTTCGCGAACAAAATCTACCCAGAACAATTACAACACAGCAAAGATGGAAAGATTAGTAAAGTAACGAAATTGAATGATGGGCCTGTTATTAAGTTAGATAAAGCACCAATAGGCGAGACGTATTATACAATTGGGGATAATATTTATACTCAAGAGTATGCCCGTGTTTTCATCCGCAAAAAACAATAATCATGATAGCAACCCTATACCAAGACTGGACTATTGGCGACATCTGCAAGGGATTCCAGTATAACGAATACGAAGGCAAGGGCCTGTACGGCTTGTCCGGGCGGCTGACCATCCAGCCGGAGTTCCAGCGCCATTACCTCTATGCCGAAAACGGTGGCAAGAAGGAAGTGGACGTGATTCAGTCCGTGCGGAACGGCTATCCGCTGGGCCTCATCTATTTCTCGAAGGTGGGCGAAGACCGCTACGAGGTGCTGGACGGCCAGCAGCGTATCACCTCGCTGGGTCGCTTCATCACCGAGAAGTTTGCGTGGATCGACCCCGACGGACGCCCCTGGTACTTCAGCGCCCTGAACCCAGACGAGCAGGAGAAGTTCCTGAACACCAGACTCTTGATCTACGTCTGCGAAGGCACGGAGAAGGAAATCAAGGACTGGTTCCGGACCATCAACATCGTCGGCATTCCGCTGAACAATCAGGAGACCCTGAACGCCGTCTACTCCGGTCCGTTCGTCACCAAAGCCAAAGAGGAATTCTCCAATTCCAACAATACCAACATCAACAAATGGAGCTGCTTCATCCCTGGCACCGCCAAGCGGCAGGACTACCTGGCCGCAGCCCTGGACTGGATCAGCAAAGGTAATGTGGAGGCGTACATGTCGGCCCATCGCTACGATGACAACATCAGCGAAATGAAGGCCTATTTCACATCCGTCATCGACTGGATCACCTCGGTCTTCGACATGGCGCCCGAGAAGGAGATGTGCGGACTCAAATGGGGCGAACTCTACGAAAGATACCATACCCAGGCCTATGATCCTTCGGCCGTCGCCGCAAAAGTCCGGGAACTCTACGAAAGCTTCTACGTCAAAGAGAAAAAAGGCATCTTCGAGTATATCCTGGGCGGATGCCAGGAGCCGCGCCTGCTGAATGTCCGTGTCTTCGATGAGCCCACGAAGAAGGCCGTCTACGCCGCCCAGACAGAGATAGCTGAAGCGGAAGGCATCTCCAACTGTCCTTACTGCGCCATCGGGCACGATGCCAATCGCACCCGTATCTGGAAGCTTCTCGAGATGGACGCCGATCACGTCACCGCCTGGTCAAAAGGTGGCGAAACGGACATCGCCAACTGCCAGATGCTCTGCAAGACGCACAACCGCGCCAAAGGTAACCGCTAAAGGGTTATTCCACTGCGTTGGGACGGCCGGGGGTCGGGCGGGCGGCCAGACGGAAGTCGTTGCTCAGCATGTCCGTGTCATAGCCGTCCGTCAGGCGGACCAGGCAGACGGTCTGTTGCGCTGCATTCGGCATGCGGGCGACCATCCAGGCCGGGAGCGGCTGCGGAATCACCGCAATGCTTCCGCCGCCGCGCTGGTCGCCCTCCAGGACGGCCAGTTCGGGACTGGCGATGGTGCCGTTCGCGCTGGAGTTGCTCTGCTGGGAGCCGTAGACCAGCGCGTCGAGGATCACGCCCGAGGCGGGATCGACCAGGGCGATGGATCCCGCGGAAGGTGAGAGCGCATAGCGGAAGACCAGGCCTTCCTCCGGCTGTCCGGTGGCATAAACGCCCTGCGGCGCGGCCGTGAACGGTTGCAGCGCGTCGCCGCTTTCGTGGGCGAAACGCGTGGCGGGCGTGAAGCTGACGCCCGTGCCGGGGCTGGAGATGTCCACACCCTCGGCGTGGTCCTGCTGCAGCGGCTCCGTCAGCTCCACGAGGCCCTGTCTGGGCGGAGCCGGCGGCGTCGGTTCGCCGAACTGGCGGATGCGCTTCCGCGCAGCGACGAGCACTTCCTTGACGATGACAACTTCCTTGCGATTGCCGGTGTCGACGGTGAGCTCCTGCCCGGGGGTCAGGTCTTCCGTCGTGTCGATGCAGAGCCGGGTGTCGCCGGCCCTCGCGGTCTGGGACAGGTTGGTCTGCGTGGCGGGCGTGCCGACGCCCGTCACCGTGACGACTTCATAGTCGCCGCCCAGGCCGATGCCGAGCGGCTGCCCGACGGCGAAATCCGCCACAGACGTGGCGGGAAGGGTCTCCGCTCCGGCCGGGAAATGAAGTTTCGGGCCGGTCGAGACCGGAATGAAGACAGTCGTCGGGGCCGGGACGGTCTCCGTGGCCTGCTGCAGCAGCAGGAAGCCGCCGGAGGCGATCCGGGTGCCTTCCGGCAGGGTCAGGGCACGTACCGGCGCCTGGCCACTGCGGCGCAGCACCAGTTCGAAGCCGGAAAGGTCCACCTCTGCGGAGCTTGTGTTATACAGTTCGATGAAGGGTGTCAGCCCCTTGCCGGACAGCGCCACCTCGTTGATCTTGACGGCTTCCGCGCAGCGGATCCGCTGCGTGATCGAGGCCGCTCCGCCTTGCCAGCTGACGACCATGTTCAGCTCTCCGGCCGCGCGGGTGGCGGGGGCATCCAGCTCGTATTGGACGGTGGCCTTCTCGCCCGGCGCCAGTTCGTGCGTGAATTCGCCGGTGCGGTGGAAGGTCCAGCCGACGGGGATGGAGAAGTCCAACTGGATGTTCTTGAACGGCTCGGAAGTCGTGTTTTCGAGGAACAGACTCACCTGGGCGCTGCTGCCCGGCGTGAGCGTGGTCACACGCGAAAGGCTGAGCGGATAGGGCCGGTAGCCGGCGGCCGCGATGTTGCGCTGCACGGCCGCGAGCGTGGCATCTGACGGATAGCCGACCGTCATGACGCCTTCGAAGAAGGTGCCGGCGGAGCCGTTGCCGTTGTCGCCGCCGTTGCCCAGCAGCATGCCGCCTTTCTTGTGCATCGGGTAGTAGGCGTCGCCGTCCACGCTGCCGGGGCGGATGCCGCGGTAGAAGGTGGTCAGCGTGTCGCACGTGGCGTCCGCGCCCCGGAGGTCCCAGCAGTTGCCGCCACCGCCGTTCACGTAGACCGACAGGATACGCCAGTCGGTGATGGACGGGACGTCGTTCTGCTTGGCGCCGTAGCCGGAGAAGAGGCCGGCTTCCATGTCGGCCATGATCCACGGACCTTCGCCGTTGCCGCGGCCCCAGGCCGTGGAGGTGCCGTAGTAGGTGGTCTCCATCGTGCCCGTGCCCACGGCGCGGCCGTTGGTGGAGGAATTGCCGTAGTCGAAGCAGCAGCCGCTGTCGTAGTGCGTGCCGTCGATCACGTAATAGATGCCTTCCGGCTCGTCGTCGACGGCGAGGCCGCGGGCGTCGTTGCAGCGGTAGCCCATGCCGGGCATGATGTACACGCCGTAGACTTTATGGCCGCCGAGCAGGGCCGGCGCCATGTCGGCCAGGGCGGGGTTGTTGAAACCGCCCTTGTCGGGGCCCTGGAAGGTGCCCGGAGGCGCGGGCAGCAGGTCGTTGCCCATGCCGGACTGGTCGTAGATCACGCTGATGCGGCCAATCGTCCCGCTGCAGAAGATGTCCTGTTCGGTCACGTCGGCGATGCCGTCGGGGCCGGCGAAGACGTCCAGCGCCGCGCCGTCGCTGTCGCGGACGACCTGGTAGAGCGGACCGGTGTATTGCGAGTCGAGCAGGCGGGTGGTGCTGTGGGCGGTGACGCAGGGGGTGCCGCCCGCGCGGTAGATGTCGCAGGGACCTTCGATGCGGGGCTGGCTGGTGCAGCATACCGCCAGGATGACGCACGTAGCAAGGATAAATCGTTTCATACCTTCCATTTTTCTACAAAACTAAAAAACATTTCGCTGTTATCCTTTCATCAGGCATCCCAAATAATGTCAATTACCGAACATTCTTTTACATCCCTTGCAAAACGGGAATGATTTTTTGTATTTTTGTTGTACAAAGAACGAACACCAATCCACCTATGCACAAGCACCTGATTCTTTCCGCCCTGGCTGTTCTCCTGGTGGGCCTTCCGGCCCGCGCCCAGCAGCCCGACCCGAATTTCTTCATCTATCTCTGCTTCGGCCAGTCCAACATGGAGGCGGGCGCCCGCCCGGCCGAGCAGGACAAGGACTTCAACGATCCGCGCTTCCAGTTCATGGCAGCCGTGGACATGCCGCGCTTCCAGCGCGAGCGCAACCACTGGTACACCGCCGTGCCGCCCATCTGCCGCGAGAGCAACAACATGGGCCCGGTGGACTTCTTCGGCCGCAAGATGATCGAAGTGCTGCCGGAACAGTACAAGGTGGGCGTGATCAACGTCTCCGTGGCGGGCGCGAAGCTCGAGCTCTGGGACAAGGACGCCTGCGACGAGTACCTGGCCATGGAAGCCGCCGACCCTTCGCGCGGCTGGCTCGTGAACATGGCGAAAGAATATGGCATGAACCCCTACCAGCGCCTGCTGGAGACCGCCCGTGAGGCGCAGATGTACGGCGTCATCAAGGGCATGCTCCTGCACCAGGGCGAGTCCAACCCGGACGACGCCGCCTGGCCGGGCCGCGTGAAGAAGATCCACGACGACCTCTGCGCCGAGCTGGGCCTGGACCCGACGACCATCCCGCTGCTCGCGGGTGAACTGAAATATGCCGAGCAGGACGGCGTCTGCGCCGCGTTCAACGAGGTGGTGCTGCCGCACCTGCCGGAGGTGATGCCCAACGCGTACGTCATCTCCGCCCTCGGCTGCGAGAGCACGGGCGACCAGTTCCACTTCAGCACCGAAGGCATGCGCCTGATGGGCTACCGCATGGCGGACAAGATGCTCGAGCTCCAGGGCTTCAAGGCGCCCGAGAAGCGCACCCTGACCCTGCAGCCGGACCAGCTGGGCATCAGCATCAGCCCGACCCTGGCCGGCATCTTCTTCGAGGACATCAACCAGAGCGTGGACGGAGGCATCTGCGCCCAGCTCATCCAGAACAACTCCTTCCAGGCCTACAATGTCCCGGACGGCCCGGAGAACGAGTTCTCGCAGAGCGACACCGTCTTCTTCGGCTGGTCGCTCATCCGCAACGCCGGCGCCATCGGCGAGGCCCACGCCGTGGCCGACAAGCCGCTGGTGAAGAACCAGAAGCGCTGGTACGACTTCGACCCGAACGACAAATACGACGACGAGCTGCGCTACAGGCAGTACAGCGTGCGCTTCGACATCAAGCAGCCCGGCGCGGGCTTCGGCATCGCCGCCAACGGCTACGGCATCGCCGAGTACAAGAAAGGCCCGGGCCTCATCTATTCCGACAACACGCAGGTGGCCTCCATCCCGGCCAAGGAAGGCGTGAGCTACGAGCTCGGTCTCTACCTGCAGGGCAAGAAATACAAGGGACGCATCAACGTCTGGCTGGAGGATGCGGCGGGCAACCCCAACTCCAACGTGATCACCATCTCCGGCCTCGGCAAGGACTGGAAGAAGTACACCGGCACGCTGACCGCGGAGCGCTCCGTGGACAGCCGCCTGGCCATCGTGGCCGACGCGAAGGGCACCTTCTGGCTGGACTTCGTCACGCTGGTGCCGGAGGCCTCCGAACTTTGGAAGAACGGCCAGTACGGCCCCTTCCGCAAGGACCTGCTGGAGGCGCTGGAAGCCCTCCATCCCACCTTCATGCGCTTCCCGGGCGGCTGCGCCTCGGAAGGCCCGAACTACTTCGGCCAGGTGTTCTGGAAGAACTCCGTCGGCCCGCGCGAGGAGCGCGTCGGCTTCCGTAACCACTGGGGCTACTGGACCTCGCAGTACATCGGCTTCTACGAGTACCTGCTGATGGCGGAGGCGCTCGGCGCCACGCCGCTGCCCGTGCTGAACAACGGCGTCACCTGCCAGTTCGCCGGCCATCAGTACATCGCGCCGCTGGACACGCAGGCCGACCGCGACCGCTTCTACAGCATCTTCGTCAAGGACGCCCTCGACTTCATCGAGTTCTGCAACGGCGGCACCGACACCGAATGGGGTGCGCGCCGCGCGCAGATGGGCCACCCGGCTCCCTTCAACCTGAAATACCTGGGCATCGGCAACGAGAACCAGGGCCCCGAGTTCTGGGAGCGCTTCGACATCATGTACAAGGCCGTCAAGGCCGCATATCCCGAGATCACCATCGTTTCCACGGCGGGCGCCCGCGACGCCGGACGGGAGTTCAATAACAACTACGCCGAGATCGACGCCAAGTATCCCGACACCATCGTGGACGAGCACTACTACAAGAGTGACGCCTGGTTCCTCAGCAACGGCCAGCGCTACGCGCCCGGCGCCGTGCGCGGCAACCAGGGCAACACCTACGACCGCAGCAAGCCCACGCGCGTGTTCGTGGGCGAGTTCGCCAACAACAACGCCAACAACGCCTACTCTTCCGCGATGGCGGAAGCGGCCTACTGGACCAGCCTGGAGCGCAACTCCGACATGGTCGTGATGGCTGCCTACGCCCCGCTCTTCTGCAAGAAGGGCTTCAACAAGTGGGATTCCAACCTCATCTGGTTCGACAACCGGGGCATGTGGCGCAGCTGCAACTACTGGTACCAGCAGCTCTTCTCCGTGGCGGGTGACCGCGCCTTCGCGATGTCCGACGTGATGAACGGCGAGGTCGCGGACGACAAGGTCTACACCTCGCCGACCATCGACACGAAGACGGGCGAGATCTTCATCAAGATCGTCAACGTCGAGGCCGTGAACAAACTGCTCACCGTCAACACCGGTTCAGACAAGGCCTACACGGCCACGCTGGAATTCGTGTCCTCGCATGACACCTCCGTCAAGAACCAGGGCAGCCAGAACTACTACTCCAGCCATCCGGACTACGCCACGCCGCCGACCGTCGGCGGTCCCGGCGCGGGCGAGCGTCCCGGCCTGGTCGGCATGGCCTTCCGCTTCGGCCGCCGCGTGAAATACTCCGAGCCCGTGGTGCCGCACACCAAGGCTCTCGGCACCGTTCAGGGCTCTTTCGAGCTCACCCTGCCGGAGAACGCCATCGCCATCCTTCGCCTGAAACCTGTCAGATAACGGACGGTGCGGATGAGCTCATCGAACTCATCCGCACCGAACTATAATCGTTCTCTCCCGTCATTCGCCGGCGGTTCCTGAGCTTGTCGAAGGACGACCGGCGAATCTCCTAGTTGATCAGATAGATCTTCTCCAGCCCGTTCCAGGTGCAATGGACCGTGGCGCGGCCCTCGACGACAGGGCTGACCTGGATCTGCACGCTCGGGTCGGAGGCGCGGACCTCCAGCTGCGAACCGTCCTTGATCGGCGCGTAGACCTGGTAACGGATCTGGTCCGTGAGGCCGTTGGCGTTGGAGCAGCGAATCGGCGTCGTAGGCACGGCGAGCGACTTGCCGTCGCAGTAGATCTTGACGGTCGGGACCGTCGGGCGCTCCAGCGGCTCGTTCGCCTTGGAGAAGCTGATGCCGTGCAGGTCGAAGAGGCCGATCGGGCGCATGGGCGTCTGCGGGCGGAATCCGCCCGGGAAGCGCGGCGCCTGCGGCTGCTCGATCTCCGGGCCCTCGGCCACGAAGTAGATGGCGTGCTTGCCGCTCAGGCCTTCCACCTGCGGGACGGCCACGTTGTAGCACTGCGGCGTGCGGGGCGCGTCGGCCGGCACTTCGATGATCGCGATTTCGCGGCCTTTCCAGAACTCGTTGGCGTACGGGCCGTCCAGCATCACGTGGATCTTGAACGCGCCGCGGCCACCCGGAGTGAGGTAGAGGGCAAGCTGGGTGCCGTCGCCGGGACGGGTGCCCTCGAAGGCCTTCACGCCCTTGCTGTCCTTCGCCAGGCCGCCGAAGCCGAAGTACTTGAATCCGATGATGCCGCCGTTGGTGATGCCGGCCAGGTCCATGCTGTTGTCCCAGACGTCGTGGTTGTCCTGCATCCACTCGTTGCTGTTCGTGCCGCCGGCCATGTAGCAGGCGTAGCCAGCGGAATAATAGCGGTAGGGCGGCAGGCCGAAGATCTGGAAGCCCTCGCTGGTGACCTCGGCGCCCTTGTAGGTGTTGCCGTCAGCGGCGGCGGCCACCCATTTCTCGTCGGCGGCGTAGGGGTCGTAGGCCGTGATGCGGAGCGTGCCGCCGTCGGCCACCTTCTTCTTGTCCCACTCGATCTTGACGGGCGCCACCATCGGCTGGCGGGCGTTGCCGAAGCCGCGCGGCGGACGGTGGTAAAAGACGTACCACTGGCCATTGATCTCCTGCAGGGAGCCGTGCGTGTTGTGGGCGGCGTTGGCGGTCATCAGGTGCTCGCCGGTCTCGTCAGGCACCACGCCGCGCGAATCCACGAGCACGCCGCCGGAGCGCCAGGGGCCGAGCGGCGAGTCGCCGTAGGCGTAGCGCAGGGCGGAGTTGGTGGACTCCAGGCCGTAGTCCGGGCCGCTGTAGCCGGAGAAGACCATCACGTATTTATTGCCCACCTGGCGGATGCTGGACGCTTCGAAGAAGTTGAACTCGCCGGGGTTCTGGTCCTTGTAGAGCGAAGGATACTGCGTCCCCTCCGGATCGCGGACCACGCCGTAACGGGCGCTGGCGGGGATGAAGTAGTCGTGGATCTCCGTGCCGGGGCGCATCGAATACATCGTGTCCGGGTCCAGCTCGATGGCGGTCGAGTGCTGGAAGCCGTAGAAGGCGTAGGCCCGGAAGCCGCGCGCGAAGTCGGGGTCCTTCTTGTTGGTCACCGGCTCGATGAAGACCGACGGGTCGAAGTCGATGATGGAGCCGGGCAGGCAGCCGCGGTCGTCCGGCGTGGCATTCACCGGGAAGAAGGGGCCGTCCGGGCGGTCGCCCTTGCAGACCATCGCCACGCGCCCGCGCCCGCGGGAGTGCGGGTATAGATAATAAGTCTTCTTGCCCGTGGTCTTGTCCTTCACCTCCACGAGGTCGGGGGCGTACATGGTGTCCCACTGGCCGTCCACGAACCAGGTGAAGATCGGGCCCTCGTCGCGCCACTGCGAGAGGTCCTCGACCGGCGCGGACCACATGCGGATGTCACTGCCGCAGTAGGCCGTGTAGGTGATGTCGTGCGAACCGATGATGTAGGCGCGGTACTTCCCGGGGTTGTCGGGATCCTCGAATACGCGGGGTTCGCCGTCGGGAAGGTGCTCCCACAGCGGGAGGTACGGGTTCTGCGCCGTCACCGACAGGGCGGCGGTCAGCAGCGTAACAAGCAGAAAGGACTTTTTCATATCGAATACAATTTGGACAAAGATATCTTTTTTGGCTCGAAAAACCCAATAAGATTATGCCAGATTCTGTCAAAAAAGAGTAACTTCGCGGCAATCAAAAAGCAAGCTATTGATGAAAAAGAGCCTGATACCCCTTTTGCTCCTGTTCGTGGCGGCATTCTCCCTGTCCGCCCAGGAAATCCGGAATATCGACGAAACCGTGGTGCTCCGCAAGGACGGCAGCGCCCGCATCACCCAGGTCTGGGACGTGACCGTGGTGTCCGGAACGGAGTTCTACCTCCCCTTCGACAACCTCGGCCCGATGGAAATCGACGACCTGACGGTCAGCGAGAACGGCGAGGAATTCTTCGCCGAAGGCGACGGCTGGGACACCGACCGCTCGCGCGAGCAGAAGCGCGGCCGCTGCGGCATCGTCCGCAAGCGGGGCGGCGTGGAGCTCTGCTGGGGGCAGGGCGACTACGGCGACCATGTCTGGACGGTGAGCTACACCGTCCGGGGGCTCGTGATGCGGATGGGCGAAGAGAACGGCTTGTATTTCACTTTCGTGAATCCCGGCCTGTCCGCGCCGCCGCAGCACGTCAAGGTCATGCTGATGAATGAGACGGGCGGCCCGGAATGGACGCCGGACAACGTGAAGGTCTGGGGCTTCCGCTCGGAGAGCGAGATCTATGTCGAGGACGGCGCCATCCGCGCCGAGTCGCTGGAACCGTTCCGCTCCAGCAGCGCCATGACGGTGCTGGTCCGCTTCGACCAGGATCTTTTCGAGCCGGCGGTGACGTACGAGAAGGATTTCGAGGACATCCGGAAAACGGCCTTCGACGGCAGCGACTACCATTACGATGAGAAGATGACCTTCTGGGACTGGATCAAGCTGATCTTCGGCGGCCTCCTCATCCTGGTCTGCCTCTGCCTCTCGCCCGGCGGCCTGGTGGTCATCGGCCTCCTCATCTGGATTGTCCTGCTGATCATGTCGGCATTCGGCTACAAATACAAGAAGAGTTTCTACGGCAAGTCCAAGATCACCGGCTGGTCCCGCGACGTTCCGCTGCAGGGCAACCTGCCCGCGGCCTATTTCGCCCTGACCGAAGGGGATCAGCTGGGCGGAATCGGCGGCAAGGACTACTCCAAGAACCTGATCGGCGCCTACTTCCTGCGCTGGGTGATGAACGGCGTGGTGCAGGTGCTGCCGGACGAAAAGAAGCAGAACCGCGTGAACCTCTCGTTCGAGCAGGACGCCCACTTCGCGGAGCCGGTCGAGAACGACCTCTACCAGATGGTCCGCGAGGCCAGCGGCTCGAACCTCATCCTGGAGGCGGGCGAACTGGAGAAATGGTCCAAGAAGTCCTTCAAGCGCATGTCCAACCTGCCGGACCGCGAGAAGACCCTCGGCAAGAAGTGGTTCGAGGACAAGCACTACCTGGTCAAGGGGGACAGCTGCACGCCCGAGGGGCAGGAGCAGGCGCGCCACCTGATCGAGTTCAAGAATTTCCTGAATGACTTCACGCTCCATCAGGAGAAGGGTGCCGTCGAGGCCACGCTGTGGCAGGATTACCTCGTGTTCGCCGCCCTCTTCGGCATCGCCGACAAGGTCGCGAAGGAGTTCGAGAAGCTCTATCCGGCGCAGTTCAACGAGTTCACGCAGGCAAGCGGCCTGAACAGCGCCTCGTTCTACCATCTGATGAACGTCTCACACGACATTTCCGCATCGGCGATGCGCAGCGCCCAGGCCGAGAAGTCCGCGCACTCCTCGTCCGGCGGCGGCCGGAGCTACGGCGGCGGTGGCCACTTCTCCGGCGGTGGCGGCGGCCATTCCTTCGGCGGCAGCCACGGCGGCGGCAGTAGGTAGTCAGCACCGAAATACGCTAATTTTGGTTCCGGCACGCCAGAAAGCGGAGCCGGAATTGGTTTTTCGGCAAACTTGTCCGGAACGAAGTGACGCAGGGGGTCCGGGGGGAACGCCCCCTGGTCATCAAATATCCGGTGCGCCGGATATTCCGGGCCGCCCGTCTGGAAGACCTGGCGTGCCGGGGATTCAAAAAAAATCAAAAAAAATTTGCAGATTCAAAAATTCGTCTTACCTTTGCAGTGTACTAATGAAGTAATACACTAAGCAATGAAAAAATTATTTGTTGTTTCGATGATGATTCTGGCGGCCCTGACCGCCAGTGCAAAGGGTAAGGGTGATTGGAAAGGCAAGGTGGTGGACGAACAGGGCCAGCCGATCGAGTACGCCAACGTGGCGGTCCTCTCCAAGGCCGACTCCACCGTGGTCTGCGGTACCGTGACCGCCGAAGACGGCACCTTCAATATAATTACGAACGAGACCGACGGCATCATGATGGTGGCCATCCTGGGTTACCAGACGGTCTACCTCGCCCCGGTGGACGGCGCCGTGATCACGCTCCGCGAAGACGCTTCCCTGCTTCAGAGCGCCGTGGCGACGGCCATCATGCCCAAGACCAAGCTCACAGGCGAAGGCCTGCAGACCAACATCCGCGGCTCCGTGCTGGAGAACGCCGGCACCGCCAAGGACGTGCTGGCCAAGACCCCGGGCCTCATCAAAGGCCAGAACGGCCTCGAGGTCATCGGCAAGGGCGCTCCGCTGGTGTACATCAACGGCCACAAGGTCACGGACGCCAGCGAGCTCAACCGCCTGCAGAGCAACGAGATCCAGAGCATCGAGGTCATCACCAACCCCGGCGCCCAGTACGACGCCACCGTGCGCGCCGTGGTCCGCATCAAGACCATCAAGCGCCAGGGCGAGGGCTTCGGCTTCAACTTCTACGCGTCCGACTCCCAGTCTCCGAAATTCAAGGACCACAACGACCCGACGGCCGACCTGAACGTCAACTACCGCACCGGCGGCGTGGACCTCTTCGCCGGCGTCAACTACACGCACTTCACCTTCCGTCAGGACAGCGACTTCCAGAAGACGACCTACGGCAAGGACTTCACGTTCGTCGAGCAGGGCCCGCTGTGGGGCGTGAACCGCGAAAACAACTTCTACGGCAACGCCGGCATCAACTGGCAGATCGCCGACAACCACTTCGTCGGCGGCAAGGTCGAGTGGGGACGGACGCCGTCGCGGAACGACTTCACGGAAGCCCATGACGAGCTCTCCGAGAACGGCGTGCTCGTGGACAAACTGTCCACCCGCACGGAGGACTGGCTCGGCGCGCAGGTCCCCACGAGCCTCGGCGCGAACGTCTACTACAACGGCCTCGTCGGCGGCAAGCTGGGCATCGACATCAACCTGGACTACTACGGCTCGGACAATTCCGCCGTCTCCCTCTCCAAGGAGACCAGCGCGATGACCCACGACGCCGAGGTGCACAGCAACACCAGCAACAGCAGCCGCCTCTACGCCGGCAAGGCGGTGCTCTCCTACCCCGTCGGCCCGGGCAAGCTGCAGCTGGGCACGGAGGAGACCTTCTCCCGCCGCAGCGACGTGTACAGCATCACCGGCGTGGACATCCCGGCCTCGAAGGCCCTCATCCGCGAGGACAACTATGCCGGCTTCGCCTCCTACGCCTTCGCGCTCCCCAAGGTGGGTCAGTTCAGCGCCGGCGTCCGCTACGAGCACGTCCGCTATTCCTATGAGGACGAGATCACGCCGAAGAACAACCTGCAGCGCAACTATGGCAACTGGTTCCCCTCCGCCTCCTACGCCAACGCGTTCGGCCCGGTGATGGTGATGCTCAACTACAGCGCCAAGACGCAGCGTCCGAGCTACGCGAACCTCTCCAACGCGATCCGCTACAATTCCCGCTACACCTGGCAGAGCGGCAACGCCCAGCTCCAGCCCCAGCTCTCGCACAACTTCGGCATCACCGCCGTCTGGAAATTTGTCACCTTCATGGTCAACTACTCCCGCACGGACAACGCCATCATGACCTGGTCCGCCCCCTACGGCGAGGAAGGCGTGGTGCTCGTGCAGCCCCGCAACATCGACACGCCCTTCCGCACGATGTCAGCCCTCGTGAACCTGACTCCGACCATCGGCCCCTGGACGATGAACTATACCTTCGGCGTGCAGCCGCAGTGGCTCACCATCAACGTCCAGGACCCGCGCGAGCCGTCCGGCGTCCGCGAAGCGAAGTTCAACGGCAAGCCCATCTTCATCGCGCAGCTGAATAACAGCTTCACCGTCAAAGGCGGCTGGCAGTTCGAGCTCGGCGCCACGGTCCAGTCGAAGGGCTACCAGGGCAACCTGCACATGAACAACGTATACTGCGACCTCAGCGCCGCCATCCAGAAGACCCTCCTCAAGGACGGCTCCCTGGTGCTGCGCCTGGAAGGCGCCGACCTGCTCGGCCTGGCCCGCTACAACGTGGCTTCCGACTTCGGCAGCCATACCATCACCCAGACCAACGCGTTCGACACCCAGCGCATCAAGTTCTCCATCCGCTACAACTTCAACACCGTGCAGAGCAAATACAAAGGCACGGGCGCCGGTAAGGACACCCGTGACCGAATGTAGAGATATTTACCCTGAAAAACTTCCGCTAGATGCTGACTTCCACCGCCTGGAGGTCAGCATCTTTCGATGATCCGCCGTACAGCAGCTGGTAGCGGCCGTGACGGATGGAGAGCTCGTCGATGGAAGCATCGTAGAATTCGAAGGCGCCGCTGCCCAGTTCCACGGTGACCTTGGCGGTCTTACCCGCCGCGATCTTCACGCGGGCGAAGCCCTTGAGCGACTTGATGGGCGCGTCGGGATCGTCCAGCGACTTCACGTACACCTGGACCACTTCCTCGCCGTCGCGGGCGCCGGTGTTGGTCACGGGCACGGTCAGCGTCATCGCGGCCGGCTTGCCCTTCACCTTCGCCTTGCCATAGCGGAAACTGGTGTAACTGAGGCCGTAACCGAAGGGATAGAGCGGTTCGCCGCGGAAATAGCGGTAGGTCCTGCCCTCCATCGCGTAGTCGTTGAAGTCCGGCAGCTGGTCGGTGGATGCGTAGAAGGTGACCGGCAGGCGCCCGGCGGGGTTGTAGTCGCCGAAGAGCACGTCCGCCACGGCGAGGCCGCAGGCCTGACCGCCGTACCATGCCTGCACGAGCGCGTCGTACTGCTTCTCCACGTTGCCGAAGGCGATGGCGGAGCCGGACACGTTTACGAGCACGACCGGCTTGCCGGTGGCGTCCATCGCGGCGAGCAGCTGCTGCTGGATCTCCGGCAGCTCGATGCTGGTGCGGTCGTGGCCCTCGCCTTCCTCGTTCGAGGAAATGCCGCTGACCATCACGATCACGTCCGCGTCCTTCACGCGCTCCGCGACGGCCTTCAGGTCCGCCTCGCGGCGGCTGTAGAGGTCGAAGGAGAAGGAGGCCGAGCGGGCTTCCGGCTGCGTGAGTTCGATGCTGACCTCATAGGTCTTGCCAGCCTCCACCGGGAAGGACGGCGGCGTCATGCGTCCGAAGCCGCCGAACCCGCCGAAACCTCCGAAGCCGCCGAAGCGGCCGGCCGGCGCCGTGGCCTGCTCGGACACCGTCTCGCCGTTCACGACGAACTTGTAGGTGCCGCTGCCGCGGACGGAGTAGAACATGTCGCCGGTGAACTCGGCGGTGAAGGTGCCGCTGTAGCGGGCGGAGAAGTCCGTCAGGTTCAGCCCGTCCGTCCAGGCGCAGTCTTCGTGCGCGAGGGCCGGGGAGGTCGTGTTGAGCGTGAGCGGCTCGTCATAATCGACGCGCGCCACCACGCCGCCGGCATACCCGGTGCCGTTGTAGTACTCGGCGTGAAGGCCCTTGCCGCCGTTCATCTTCTCGAGGTAGTGCGTGGTGATATACGGTTCCACGAGGTCGCAGCCCTTATCGTAGATAATCTTCGCGCCGGGAGCGGCGTCCCGGATGGCATCCACGATGGTCTTGGTGTTGGCCGCCGTCGGGAAGCCGTTGTAATTGCCCAGCAGCACGCGGGCGTCGTCCGCGTTCGGGCCGACCACCGCGATGGTGATGCCCTCCTTGCGGAGCGGCAGGATATTGTTCTGGTTCTTCAGCAGGACGATGGCCTCGCGGGCGGCCTTCGCAGCCAGCGCGGTGTGCGCGGCACTGCTCAGGTCCTGGAGGCCGAGGCCGGCCCAGGGAAGGTTCTCCGCCGGGTCGAACATGCCCAGTTTCATGCGGGCCTCGAGGATTCGGCGCACGTTCACATCGATGTCCGCCTCGGAAATGAGACCCTTCGCGATGGCCTCGGTCAGGGCGCGATAACTCGTGCCGCACTCCACGTCGGCGCCGGACAGGACCGCGTCGGCGGAGGCGCTGGCGGCGTCGGGATGCGTGCCGTGCTGGCGGGTGTTGTAGAAGTCGCCGATGGCGCCGCAGTCCGTCACCACGATGCCGCTGAAGCCCCATTTGTCGCGCAGGATCTGCTGCAGGAGCCGGTCGCTGGCGCAGCAGGGCTCGCCCTCATAGCGCTGGTAGGCGCACATCACCTCCTGCACGTTGGCGTCCTTCACGATGGAGCGGAAGGCCGGGAGGTAGGTCTCCCAGAGGTCGCGCATCGACACGGACGCGTTGAAGCGGTGGCGGTCCGCCTCCGGGCCGCTGTGCACGGCGTAGTGCTTCGCGCAGGCGTGCAACTTGAAATATCTGTCGTCGCTGCCCTGCATGCCCTTCACGGTCTGGACGCCCATCACGCCATTGAGGTACGGGTCCTCGCCGGGCGTCTCCTGTCCGCGCCCCCAGCGGGGATCGCGGAAAATGTTGACGTTCGGGCACCAGAACGACAGGCCGTTGTGCCAGATGTTGCCGTTCGGCTGCGTCACGCCCATCTGGTGGTGGTCGGTGGTGTTCCAGACGGCGCGCGCTTCGTCGGACACGGCCGTGTAGATCTCCAGCTGCTGGGGCGCGTCGAAGGTGGCGCCCAGCGCGATCACCTGCGGGAACACGGTCACGTCGTCGTAGCAGATGCCGTGGCAAGCCTCGTTCCACCAGTTGTAGGCGGGGATGTCCAGCCGGTCCACGGAAATGGAGCCGTTCATCATCAGGCCGATCTTCTCCTCCGGGGTCAGCAACGAGAGGAGATTGTCCACACGCTCGTTCACGGGGAGATTCGGATTCTGGAAGGGATAGTCGTAGGGCTTGCCCGCGACACCGAGCAGCAACGCGGCTGCCACGCAGAGAAGGAGTCTTGCTTTCATGATATCTGTGGTTTATTCATTGTCTTTACGGGGCTCCATGTGGAGGGTCACGATGGTCTGGGGGCCGAAATGGTCCCGGAGGGCCTGCTCGATGGCCTTGGTGTGCTCGTGGGCCTCGCGCAGCGGGAGATTGCCGTCCATGCGGAGATGCGCCTCGATGGCGATGCGGGGGCCGATGCGGCGGGTACGCAGGTGGTGCGGGTCCGACACGCCCGGGACGCTGTGGAAGATCTCCACGATCTCGCGCTCCTGCGCCTCGGAGAGGGACTGGTCGGTCAGGTCGCCCAGGCAGCCCCGGAGCAGGTCCCACGCCACCTTGACGAGCATCGCGCCCACCACGATGGATGCGAGCGGGTCCAGCACGGTCCAGCGGTCGCCGAGCAGGATGGCGCCGCCGATGCCGATGGCCGCGCCGATCGAGGAGAGGGCGTCGCTGCGGTGGTGCCACGCGTTGGCGACCAGCGCGGGCGAGTCGAGCGACTTGCCACGCGCGACGCTGTAGCGGTAGAGCGCCTCCTTCACGACGATGGACAGGAGGGCCGCCCAGAGCGCGAGGGCGCCGGGGGCGGTGATGGCTTCGCCGCGCAGCCAGGCGGCCAGCTTCGTGGCGCCGGACACGATGATGCCGACGGCTGCCGCCACCAGGGCCAGGCCGACGAAGAGCGTGGCGAGGGTCTCGTACTTGCCGTGGCCGTAGTCGTGGTCGGTGTCCTGCGGCTTGGCGCTGATGCGCACGAAGACGATGACGATGATGTCGGTGACGAAGTCGGAAAGGGAATGGGCGGCGTCGGCCACCATCGCGCTACTGTGCGCGACCAGTCCGGCCACGAACTTCACGATGAGCAGTCCCAGGTTCGCCAGGGCCCCCACCCACGTCACGCGACGGATCACCGATTCCCGTTGGTTCTCTTCCATACGAAGACAAATATACGAAAAAAGGCCGATGTCGGAACAGTGACATCGGCCTTTATGGTAAGTCTGTTTGAGTCAGTTACTTGATGTAGATGACGTCGTAGTCGTTCGGGATCACGTAGTAGTTGGTCTCGACATCGGCGGGGATGCTGGCGTCATGCGCTATCGGAGCGGAGAAGATCGAAGGATCTTTGGGTGCCAAGGTGCAGTCATAGGTATTCTTGTGGCCCTTGAGGAGATAGAAGTGGGAAGGTGCGTACACACCATCGCCGTAATCATCGAGCGGGCGGACCCAGAGGTCGGCTTCCAGAGCGTTTCCATCAGCCTTGTAAGGGACCCAGAACTTCTTGTCGTCCCCGATGGCATTATAGTACGGCTCAGAGGGATCGACATCCTCAAAATTAGTCGTGATTACACCGGTATACTCGGGAATCTTGGCGAAAGCGTTCACATAGCGGTCCGGATCCACGGAGAATTCGATGGTGGCGCCGGCATCGAAGCCAGCCTTGAGGGCGTCGAGGGTGATATCCTTGTAGTAGTTCCACACCTCCACGGTGAGGCCGTCCTTATATCCCTCCCACAGATACGCGGCAAGTTGATCATCGACACCGCTCACGGTAATCTTGATACCTTCGGCGATGTACTCCACCTTTGCCTCAACCTTCTTATAGTTGCCGTATGCATCCATCTCAAAGTATGCACTGTTCTCTCCCCAGCCACCGGTCCGGGTCTGGGTCTCCTTGAACACATTCACGGCCGACTTGTCATTGGCGGAGAAGGCGTCGGCGGCGACAGGAAGGAAGACCGTCACCTCGTTGCCCATGCGGATGTGCACGGTCGTCTTGGAAGCGACGTACTGTTCTCCTCCAACAGCGCAGACCGACAGATTCGCTTCCACGCTGCCTTCCGTCACGACGGGTTCCAGATTGGGATCGGCCTTGGTGGCGAAGGTGTTGATGAAGACGGTGTTGCCGGACGAGATCACGAAGTCGGGATTGGCAACGGGCTTAAACGCCTGATCTTCAGTAGGTTCCAGTTTCGGCCCGGAGCAAGCTGCGAAGGCGCAGAGACCAACGATAAGGGAGAGGAATAAACTCTTTTTCATAATACACTATCTTTGAAGCTGGCACAATGCCAACTTTCACCAACTACAAATATATACAAATATTTGAAAGTGTGTACTTTTAATCAAAAAAATTAACGACCTACTTCAGATACGGGGCCAGCTCGTCCCAGGTGAATTCGGCGGAGAGGGGTCCCACCACGTAAGGGGCAATCTCGTATTGGTTGTAGTGCCAGGTCAGGCCCTGCTCGCTCACGGAGAAATTGCCGTTGGGGGTAGGCACCTCATAAATGGCATCCCAGGCTTCCTCGTCCAGATTTTCCAGGATCTTGTCGTAGAGCGGCTCGGCGATATCCTCCTCGAAACCGTCCCGGAACAGGTCCGCTTCCGTGATCCGCTGGCCGGTGGTCATGTCGAACACCAGGAACGTGTTGGTCGTGGTGCCGTGGGCGCCGCCGGAGTAGCTGTCATCCATCACGGAATAGGTCCTGAGGTTGCGGGAGGCGCAGCCCGTGGTGAAAGAGCCATCCATCGAATACGACCAGTTCATCATCCAGGGTTCATCTCCTTCGTCAAGCTCCGGAAGCACCTCGCCGGCGAACTCGTTATATTCGGCGTCGATGCCCTCGACCCACTGCTGGCAGTAGGTGGAAACGACGGGCGGCATACCGGCGGTGTCGTAGTAAAGCGTGGACTCGATGATGGTCCGGTTGATGTTATCCGCGATCTCCTGGCTCTTGGCGGAGGTCACATACTCCATCGAATACGACCAGCCACAGCTATAGCCTTCATAGCCTTCCAGGTCGATTTTGCCATTGTCAGCCGCGGTCGCGGTCTTCATTTCCTGCGTACATGCCGCGGCCACGCACAGCGCCGCAACACCCAAAATCAGATTGATTCTTTTCATCATAGTATTCACTCTTTAAAAAAAACCGCCGCTGCGTACAGCGCCGGAGGCATATATAGGGTTTAGTATAGTCCGATGACGGTTTAATGCTACAATAGCTCCCTGCTGGGAGCTATTGTAGCGGGAGTGGGTCACGATCCCACGACCTCCGGATTATGAATCCGACGCTCTAACCAGCTGAGCTACCCCGCCAAAACCAAGTTGAGATAGAAGGATTCGAACCCTCACTGACAGAGCCAGAATCTGTAGTGCTACCATTACACCATATCTCAATGATCCCG